>MDTB01228545.1_pt1 | contig 70974 bp, 74 predicted proteins | sample 811161 | NCBI WGS metagenome assembly MDTB01 (sample SAMN05326650, study PRJNA326480) | marine metagenome | isolation source: seawater | place: Mediterranean Sea | collected 2009 | reverse complement strand
TACGTTGATAGGCTGGATGTGGAAGCGCGGTAACGCGTGTAGCTGACCAGTACTAATAGCTCAATTGGCTTGATTTATGCACTGAAAAAAATTTTTAAAGTTGGATTTTGGATTAAAATTTTATTAATTCACATTTTTTAATATTACATCAGAGATATTTTTGTAACCAATCTCATTATAGTGATATCCAGGAAGCTCAAAAGGATAAAAAGCAATTAAATTGATAAATCAATTATACAATGAAGGTCATACAATTAAGATTTTCACTGCAAGATTTATGGGAAGAAACAACGATAATATTCAAAAGGCGAAAATAAAAGGTTATAAATTTACGCTTAAACAATTAGAAAAATGGAAATTAAATTATCATAAGTTAATTTTTGGAAAACCATCATTTGATATATATATAGACGATAAATCTCTTTTTTTAAAGAAAACTGGTTAAACGCACTTAAAAAAAAAGTCAAAAATAAATAAAATTATAAATGAAAAATGTACTTATAACAGGAGCAAGCGGTTGGTTAGGTATAAATTTAATTAATACTTTTTTAAAAGGTATTGATCTATACCCAGAAACAAAAAATTTAATGGAAAATAAATCAATAAATGTTTTTATACCTAAAGCAGAACATCAAAAACTCTTCAATTTATTTGGTGACAAAATAAGATATTATTATGGCGATATTACAAAAAAAGAAGATTGCAAAAATTTTTTGTCAAATTTTGATAGCGGAACAATTTTTCATTTAGCTGGTATAATTCACCCAAAAAAAATTTCGGATTTATATAAAGTTAATTTTCAAGGCACAAAAAATATTTGTGATAATGCGATCGAAAGAGGATTAGAAAAGATTATTGTTTTATCTTCCAACTCTCCTTTTGGAATTAATAAAGATAAAAACACACCTTTTAATCATAACTCCGAATATGATCCTTATCTAAATTATGGCAAGTCAAAAATGTTAATGGAGGAATATATTAAAGAGGTTGATAGAAAGAAATTGATACATACAGTTTTAGTAAGAGCAATGTGGTTTTACGGACCATATCAACCAGATCGGCAAAACCTTTTTTTTAAAATGATTAACACTGGAAAAGTTCCAGTAGTTGGAAAAGGTAATAATTTAAGATCGATGTCTAATACAGAAAATCTTAGCTACGGTTTAATTTTAGCGTACTTGAAAGAGCAAGCTAATGGAAAAGCCTATTGGATTGCAGACAAAAGACCTTATACGCAACTTGAAATAATTAATACTATAAGAAAAATTTTGTTAGAGGAATTTTCAATTAAATCAAAAAATAGAAATATTTTGCTTCCTTCTTTTTTAAGTAATTTAGCTTATTTTACCGATAATATAATTCAAAAAATTGGTTTATATAATTCAAAAGTACATGTTCTTTCTGAATTAAATAAAAACATTTTTTGCTCTATTGATCAAACAGAGAAAGATTTAGGTTATGATCCAAAAATAGATTTAGAGTTAGGATTAAAGAGAAATTTTAAATGGATGAAAGAAAATAATAAACTTGAATTTTAGAAAATGAACAAACACTTAGTTACAGGTTCTAGTGGATTTGTCGGTTCAGCAATAGTTAAAAAACTTGTAGACTTAGGACACGAAGTCGTATCGGTTGACATAATAGAGGACAAAAGAATTTCAGAAATTTCAAAATTTTATAAACTTGATATTTCAAAAGATGAAAAAAAAATAAACGAAGTTTTCCATGGAGTAAAATATGTTCATCACAACGCCGCATTAGTTCCATTAACTAAAGCAGGCCAAGATTTTGAAAAAACTAACATTTATGGAACAAAAAAAATTATAGAATATTCTATATTGAATAATGTTGAACACTTTAGCCATATGAGTTCATCGGCAATTTTTGGAAAACCAAAATCAGAAAAATCTAATGTGAATTACGACGAGTATAATCCAACGGGTAGATATGGTATTTCAAAATACAAAGCTGAATTAGAGGTTTTAAAAAATAAGCAAAACTTTAAATCCTGCTCTATTATAAGGCCTCGGCCAATAATAGGAAAAGGACGATTAGGGATATTCGAGATACTTTTTGACTGGGTAAAAGACGATAAAAAAATTCCTATAATCGGAGCAGGAAATAATAAATTTCAGTTTGCGCATATTGATGATTTGGTAGATGTATCGATAGAAACAGCGATTAAAAATATTTCTGGAAAATTTAATGTAGGAACAAATAAATATAGTACACTCAAAGATGATCTAAATGCTGCTTTTAAAAAAATTAACTCTAAATCAAGAGTGATGCCAATAAATAAAAACCTATGTGTTTTTTCTCTTTTTATATTAGATAAATTGAGGCTCTCACCTTTAAGTAGCTGGCATTATTTGTCTTATAATTGGAATTTTTATTATGATTTAGAAACAAATTTTGAAAAATTAGAATGGAGACCAAAATATTCTAATGTGGAAATGATAATTGAAGCGTATGATTGGTATGTGAAAAATTTGGCAAATATCAACAATGAAAGTTCAGTTCACAGATCAAAGATTAAACAAAAATTTTTAAAAATTGTAAAATTCTTTTTATAAAATGATAGTCTTTTTTAAATATTTTTTAAATTTTAGTTTTGTATTCTTTCTTTCTCTTATAGTTAAAAGACAGTTATTTCCATCTAACATTTTTTTTTATGAAAGTATTGCCTTACTTTTAATAATAACTTTATTATTCGTTATTTATTTTACTTACAAAAAATTTTTTATAGACAAATTATTAAATAAAGAAGTTTTTTTTTATGCAATTTTATTTTCAATTTTTTTTAATTATTCTGTCATTATTACTGGACCAGCATTATCAAAGAGGTCGCTATCATTATATATTTTAGAGACCATTGGGAGCAATAATACAAACGTTGGAATAACTCAAGAAAAAATTCTCGTTTCACTTCAAAAAAAATTTTTAGTAGAAGAAAAACAACTTGAAAACAGATTGCTTGAGCAAATTTCATCAAAAAATCTTTATAAAAAAGATGATACTTTTTTTATTTCTTCAAGAGGTAGAATTATAAATACCATAAATAATTTTTTTTTGAAAATATTTAATTTATGAGATTTAAAAATATTTTAAATTTAATAAGAATTACACATTGGTCAAAAAATCTATATATTTTTATTCCTTTATTTTTTTCAAAAGAATTATTCAAAATTGATTTAATAGTATTAATTTATTTATTTTTAATTTTTTCTCTTGCTGCAAGCTGTGTTTATATTTTCAATGATATAAATGACTATAAATCTGATAAAAAAAACAAATGGAAAAAAAATAGACCAATCGCAAACGGATCAATCTCAATTATTAACGCAAATATAATATTTTTTTTTTTATTAGTTTTATTATCGGCTGTTCTTTTTGTATTCAATTCAAAGGTATTAAATTATATAGTTCTAGCTTATTTTGTAAGTAATCTTTTATATACGAAAGTATTTAAAAATATTTTTCCAGTAAATATAATTTTTTTAGTATTTTTCTACTATCTTAGAATGTTAGTAGGCAGTTTATATTTTGGGATTGAAATATCAAATTGGCTTTTAATTTTTATTTTAACTTCTTCTTTAATACTCATAATTGGAAAAAAAATCATCGATCAAAAATATAAAAAAATAAAATTTCCTAGTAAAAAAACTCTTCTTAATTTGCTAGTTTCTTTAGCAATGTTTCAATGTTTTTTTTTATGGAATATTTTGTTTAGATCAAGAAACACTTAGCAAGTATGGAGAAAATTTTATATATTCTTATTTTTTTGTTATAGTAGGTACTGTGAGATATATTTATATTATTAAAAGAATTGAGATAACAAGTGACCAAATTTTTTTATTCCTTAATGATAAAATTCTTAGTGCTACAATTTTGATATATTTAGCTTACTTATACGCAATATTTAACTTATTTTTCTAATTATGAAAAATCATACAAGAATTTATATTGATACATTTTTAATATTATTTTTGGCAAGTTATTTGTCTAGATTTATCACTATACCAGAATTCACAGTTCCAAATGATATTCTTATAAATCCAGTTTTTACTAATATAGATATTTTAACAAATTATGCGAGGTTCTTATTAATATTTACTCTTGGATTATTGTCATGTTATTTATCGTATTCTAAAAAATTTTCTACAAGTGAAAAGATTTTAAATTCAGTTAAAAATTTTGAAATAAAAAAAATTTCTTTTAAAACTTCATTATTATTTTTTGTTTTTTTGTTAATAATATTTAAGGGAAATATTCCATTATTTTCAAAACTCTCAGGTTCTGCGGGAGAGTCAGAATTTTGGGGCTATTTACCCTCTTTAAGTGAATATGGCTTTAGCCAGATCTTCACTGTCCACGGTGGAATAGATGTTATACCTTCTTTAATAGCATCACATTTTTTTGGCGAACATAAAACAATTATTGGAACTAGATTGATGATTTTTTATTTAGTTCCTGCAATCAACTTAACTTTGATTTATTTAGTTATTTATTATGGATTTTTAAGAAACTTATCAATTAATTATAGAACAAATTTAAGTGTAGTAATTATCTTAACTTTATTTTTTTTCGATAACTATTTATTTAATTCAAGTTTTCATAATTTTTTCTTTTTAATCAATTTACTTTTTTTACAAATAGGTATTTTAGAGGATAATAAAGATAGATTTTCTGTATATTTTTTTTTAGTTGGCTTTTCTTCTCTGATCGGACTTTTATACACTTTTGATAGAGGAATTTATACTTTGGCGTTAAATGTTATTTTTTTATTTTTAATTTTCTTTTCAAAACCAACAAACTTTAAATATATATATATATCATTTTTTTCCGGACTTTTTGCAAGTGCAATTCTTATTACACTCCTTTTTGAAGTTCAAAACTTAAATTATTTTTTTGAAAATATAAAATTTTTAATAAGCACAGGTAAGTATTGTTGCGTTACGCCATCATTTATGGATTATACGCATTCTTCATCTAATTATTCTATATTTAGGACCACAAGTATTTTTTCAATCAATTTATCTTTAGTAATATTTACTACTTTTTTAATTTTAAAAAAAATGAAACAAAAGGATATTAAAAAAACTATTAATTCTAATCTAAATTTAATAACAATTTTAATTTCACAGCTACTATTCTATAGAATAATTATTTATTTAAACGATCAAGAACATTTACTTCAATCATTATTAATGACACCAGTATTAATTTCTTATGTTTTAATTTTCTTTGCAAAAAAAATTTCAATACAAAAACCTTTAATTATTATCCTTGTTTCAATTCTTTTTTTGTTTAAAGGGGATACAATTAAATCTTCACTATTAAATTACTATGCATTTGTTTCGAAATATAAGGTGCATCATGATAAAGATCTTTACCATGAACTTATAAATGGAAATAATTTTAAAAAAATTTCAAATCTTATAGATAAACAAAATTGCTTGTACACTTTGACAAATAATTTAACTTGGAACTACATTTTTAAAAAGCCCTATTGTTCAAAATATCACTATAATTTTATAAATTTGTCTAAAAAATCACAGGAAGAAACTATTAATCAGTTAAAAATAAAAAAACCAGAATATATTCTCTTTGAAGGAAAAAACATTAATGCTAGTTCACAATATGGGGTAAGCACAAAAAGCATGAATTACTTAATTTATGATTATATAATAAAATCTTATGAACCAGCATTTGATTTTAATAATAACTGGTTTTGGAAGTTAAAAAGTAAGCAAACTAACAAAGTTAACTACAATAAAGTTTTTAAAGGAAAAATTTTTCAAGAAAAAAGAGAACAAAATTTTTTAAGTAAATTAAAAACACTTTCTGGTATAAGTAAAAATATCGTAGATTTTTCCAATTTCAGCGATATACAGATTAAAGTCTCATTTCAAAATATAAACAATACAAATATGTATGCTGTTCTAGTCAAAAATGAAAATGATAAAACTTTATCTGGAAAATTATTAAACTCTAAAAATTATGCCGTAGTGGAGATTCCTCAATTATTGTTAAAAAAAGGTAAAAATAAAATTAAAGTAATTTTAATGGACTCAAATAATGAGCTTTTTTTTTTCAAAAATTATTCTTTAAATATCAAGGATTAGATAGTTTCGAAGAGACTTTCTATTACAACATCTAGTTGTAAAATATTTTTAAACACATTATAGCGACTTAATAGTGTTGAAAATAAACAATTTTCTTTACTGTTCAATCATTGAACATTAGTATGTTCAAAAATTGAACATATGAAAAATAAAGAAGATCACTTTGAAGTATTAAGACAAATACAAAAAAAACCTGAGTCATCTCAAAGAGAGTTAGCTGAGGAACTCGGCTTCAGCTTAGGTAAGCTAAATTATTGTTTGAAAGCTCTTCAATCAAAAGGATTGATTAAGATAGAAAATTTTAAAAAAAATCCTAATAAAATAAATTATTTATACGTCCTAACACCTGCTGGAATAGCAGAAAAAACCAGACTTACCCTTAATTTTATGAAGCGAAAAATTAAAGAGTATGATGAGTTAAAAAAGGAACTAAAATAGATGTGGACAATTATCAAATTTGATCGAAAAAAACTCTCATTTTTAAAAAAAGATTTAGAAAAAAAATTAGGCTCAAGCTGTAAATTTTATATACCTAAATTGTTATTTAGAAGATATAAAAAAGAAAAATTTGAAAAAAAAGAATTCAATTTATTAGGGGATTATCTTTTTTGTTATAATTCAAAATTTAACGATACAAAGATTATTAATACTATAAATTACGTTCGAGGATTAAAATATGTTCTCAAAGGGTTTTATCAGTCTCAAAATGAAATACAAACATTTATTGAGAAGTGTAAAATCTCAGAAGATTCACATGGCTATATTTCAGAAGAATTTTATGACTTGAAAATTAATTCAAGTTATAAATTTTTTTCAGGTCCATTTACAAATTCAATTTTTAAAATTATTCAATTACAAAAAAACAGAATTAAGATATTAATGGGTGATTTAAAAACAACTGTAGATAAAAGAAAATTTTTATTTCAACCCGTTTAAAATTTAAATGAAAATAATTTGTAAAATATCGTTTTTTTACAAAGTGCGGAGCGTTGGCTAAATGAAAAAAATTAGGTCTGTTATTACAGGTGGTGCAGGTTTTATTGGAAGCAACTTAGTAGATAAACTTGTAGGCAAGGGTCACTTTGTAACAATAATAGATAATTTAAGCACTGGGAGATTTAGTAATGTATCTCAACATAGCAGAAAAAGTGTAAAATTTGTCAATTACGATATTTCGAACCCAAAGAATCTCTCAAAAATAATAAAAGGAAATACTTACGTGTATCATCTTGCAGGTTTAGCGGATATTGTTCCAAGTATTGAAAATCCAGATAAATATTTTTATTCAAATGTTGTAGGAACATTTAATGTTTTACAAGCATCAAAAAAATGTAAAGTTAAAAAATTTATCTATGCCGCTTCAGCTAGCTGTTATGGTTTTCCTAAAAAATTTCCGACATCAGAAAAAGAGGAAATTAAACCAATGTATCCTTATGCATTTACTAAATGGCAAGGTGAAGAACTGGTATGCCATTTCAATAAGATTTTTAAATTACCAACCGTATCATTACGGTTTTTTAATATTTACGGCCCAAGATCCAGAACGGGCGGTACTTATGGAGCTGTATTCGGAGTATTTCTAGCACAAAAATTAAAGAAAAAACCATTAACAATTGTAGGTGACGGTAATCAAACAAGAGATTTTTTACATGTAAACGATTTGGTAGATTTAATTTATAAGGTATCGACCTCTAAGATAAGTGGAAAAATTTATAATGTTGCTGGTGGTAAAGAAGTAAAAGTAAACACAATCGCAAAATTAATAGGAGGCAAAAAAGTAAATATACCTAAAAGACCCGGTGAACCTGATCGATCGTTAGCTGATATTCAAAAAGTAAAAAAAGATTTTAAATGGAAACCTCAAATTTCTATTAAAGAGGGTGTAGAAAATTTAATTAAAAATATTAATCATTGGAAAAATGCCCCCGTATGGACTCCATCTAAGATTAGTGCTGCTACTAAAATATGGTTTGAGCTATTGAAAAAAAAATAAATGAATAAAAAAATTATACCAAACATAAAAGAAGCAAGTTTTAAAATTAAAGCTTTGAAAAAAAAAAATAAAAAGATCATTCATTGCCATGGTGTTTTTGATGTCATTCACCTAGGCCATATTAATCATTTTAAGAAAGCAAAATCCCTTGGTGATATTTTAATAGTAACAGTTACAGCTGATGAGTTTGTGAATAAAGGACCTAATCGGCCAATTTTTCCCTTAGACATAAGGATGGAGTTATTAGCAAATCTAGAGTTTATCGACCTAGTATGCCCTAATCATAGTCAAAGTGCAGTACCAGCTATTAATAAGCTTAAATCAGATATTTATTGCAAGGGAAAAGATTATAAAAATAATAGTTCTGATATTTCCGGTCAAATAAAATTGGAAAAAAAAGCAGTTAATTCTTTCGGTGGGAAAATATTTTATACTGATGATGAAATTTTAAGTTCAAGCAAAATTATTAATCGATCTGGTTTAAAGCTAAATATAGCTCAAAAAAATTATTTAGATCTTGTTACAAAAAAAATAAAAAATAAATCAGATATATTTAACATGATTGAAAGTTATAAAAATTTAAAAGTATTAGTCATTGGTGAGTCCATTATTGATGAATATACAAAATCGGAAGCATTAGGAAAATCTGGAAAAGAACCAATACTTGTTTTAAGAGACTTAAGTTCAAACAAATTTCTAGGCGGTGCATTAGCAATTTCAAATAATGTAGCAAGTTTATCAAATAATGTTTCTCTTTTAAGTTACATTGGTGAAAAAAAAGAGTTTCTTCCTTTTATAAAAAAAAAAATTGAATAAAAAAATAGTAACCAATTTTATCTTTAAAAAAAATGCAAAAACAATCCTTAAAAAAAGATTTATCGATCATGTTAATAATCAAAAAGTATTTGGAGTCTATTCAATAGATGATCAAAATTTGTCTAGGTCCGAGGAGAAAATTTTTCAAAGTAAACTTAAAAAAAAAATTAAACAACATGATATAGTTATAGTTTCAGATTATGGGCATGGTTTAATTTCAAAAAAAACTGCGAAAATAATTATTCAAAATTCAAAATTTGTAGCAGTTAATGCTCAGCTTAACGCTGCAAATATAGGTCATCATACTATTTCAATGTATAAAAATGCTGATCTAGTTATAATAAATGAAAATGAAATGAGACATGAACTCAGAAATAAAGTAGATGATATAGATATGCTTATCAAAGATTTGTCTAAAAAATTAAATTCAAAACACACTGTTGTGACATCTGGTAGCGAAGGAGCGAAGGTTTTTAATAAAAATAATATTGTTAAGTGTCCAGCATTTGGTACAAAAGTTATAGATAAAGTAGGAACCGGAGACTCAATGTTAATAATTTTAGCGCTAAGTTTATATGAAAAAAACAACATATATTTTTCAATGTTGCTCGCATCTTTAGCTGCAGCGCAGAATGTTCAGTTTATGGCTAATAGTAAATCAATTAATCGATTAAGTTTAATAAAATCAATCCAATCATACTTAAAATAACTTGAAAAAAATTTTAATCACAGGTGGAGCAGGATATGTCGGTTCTGCATTAGTTCCTAAACTTTTGAAAGAAGGATATTTTGTTAATGTTATTGATTTAATGCTTTACGGCGAAACATTGCCAAAACATGAAAATTTAAAAGTATTTAGAGCTGATATAAGAGATATTAAAAAATTAAAAGATTCTTTGCAAGGAGTTGATGCAGTTATACATCTAGCCTGTATTTCAAATGACCCAAGTTTTGAGCTTGATAAAAATTTAGGAAAAAAAATAAATTTCGATATTTTTGAACCTATGGTTAAAGAGGCAATTCAAGCTGGAGTAAAAAGATTCATTTACGCTTCATCTTCAAGTGTTTACGGAGTTAAAAATGAGCCTAATGTTTCCGAAAGCATGTCTTTAGAGCCATTGACAGATTATTCAAAATTTAAAGCGATGTGTGAAGAAATTTTGGTTAAATATAAAAGTGAGGATTTTACTCCAATAGTAATTAGACCTGCTACAGTTTGCGGTTATTCACCTAGGCAAAGACTAGATCTCGTAGTTAATATTCTTTCTAATCTTGCATTCAACAAAAAGAAGATCACAGTTTTTGGTGGCCCTCAATTAAGACCAAATATACATATTGATGACATGGTAGATGCGTATCTACTAGTTTTAAGAGCTGAAAAAGAGAAAGTTTCAGGAGAAATTTACAATGTGGGATATGAAAATCAGTCTGTTGGTGATTTAGCCTTGGCTGTAAAAGAGGTTGTTGGAGATGACGTGGAAATTATTAAACAAACTACAAACGATAACAGATCCTATCACATATCTTCTGAAAAAATACTTAATGATCTTGGCTTCAAAGCGAAAAAGACAGTCAAAAATGCTGTCGAAGATTTAATTTCAGCATTTAAGAAAAATAAATTTAAAGAGCCTCTCACAAACGATAATTATTTTAACATTAAAAAAATGCAGAATATAAAACTAAAATGAAAATAAATTATTCTTACTTGCCAAGACAATTTAATAATTGTGAACCTTTGTGGAAAAAGTTAAAGAAATTTGTTTCTACTGGAGATTTTACACTAGGTAAGGAGTTAGGCATATTTGAAAAAAAATTTGCTAAATTAATTGGCGTGAAGTACGCTGTAGGAGTTAATTCCGGCACTGATGCTTTAAAGCTTTCTTTGAAGGCAATAGGAGTGAAGCCTGGTGATGAGGTAATAACTGCAGCAAATACTTTTGTAGCTACCGTTGGAGCAATTCATGAAGTAGGAGCTAAAATAAAATTTGTAGATTGTGACGATACTTTTTGCATCGACACCAATCTAATTGAAAAATCAATTACCAAAAAAACAAAGGCAATCATGCCAGTCCATTTTACAGGATCAATGCCAAATATGGAAAAGTTAAAAAAAATTTCTTTAAAATACAATATACCAATTATAGAAGACGCATGCCAATCAATACTAGGATCTTACAATAATAAGAAGAGTGGAAGCTGGGGCGTAACTGCGGCCTTTTCTTTTCATCCTTTGAAAAATATAAATGTTTGGTCTGATGGAGGAATGATTGTTACCAATAATAAAAAGATTTACTCAAAGCTTTTGTTGTTAAGAAATCATGGCCTTGTAAATAGAGATACTGTGAAAATATTGGGCTATAACTCAAGATTAGATACATTCCAGGCCGTAATTGGTAATTGGATTCTGCCGAAAGCAAAATCTATTGCTAAAAAAAGAATTGAGAACGCAAAATTTTATGACAGAAGTTTTGAGGATATTAAAGAAATCACAATTCCTCCAAGAATTAAAAAGGTTAAACATGTTTATCACTTATACATAGTCTTTGCCAAAAAAAGAGATCAACTTTACAATTACTGTTTAAAAAAAGGAATCGAAGCAAAAATACACTATCCAACGCCAATTTATAGACAAGAACCATTTTTAAAAGCAGGTTATAAAAAAGGAATGTTTCCAGTCACAGACTCTCATGTTAAAAAAATTATATCTTTCCCGTGTGACCAACATTTAAAATATCAAGAATTAAAGTATATAGTTTCGACTATTAGAAAATTTTACAAATAGAATGAAGGTTCGGTATCTAAATTTAGCCGATCAATGGCTTGAAGAAAAAAAGAAGTTATTGCCAATAATTTCTAAAACTCTTGATACAGGTCACTTTGTAGGTGTTCAAGGAAAAGAAATTCAAAAATTTGAAAAAAAAATTGCTTCTTTTATTGGCGTAAAGCATGTTATCACAGTTAATAGCGGCACGGATGCCATAACACTTGCTTTACATGCTGCTGGAATTAAAAAAAATGACGAGATAATTTCTGTTTCAAATTCTTATCTAGCTACTACAGGAGCCATTGTTCACTTAGGTGCAAAACCAGTTTTCGTTGATGTTTTGAATAATCAAAACATAGATCCAAATAAAATTGAAAAAAAAATAACAAAAAAAACCAAAGCTATTCTACCTGTCCATTTAACTGGCAGATCATGTGAAATGGATAAGATAATGAAAATAGCAAAAAAACATAAACTTTTGGTTATAGAAGATTGTGCACAATCATTTGGAAGCAAATATAAAAATAAATTTTGTGGAACATGGGGTCTTCTTGGTTGTTTCTCTTCCCACCCTTTAAAAAATTTAAGTGGATTAGGTGATGGTGGTTTTATCACAACAAATAATAGTAAAATTGCTAAATATATTTATAGGACTAGAAACCACGGTTTAAAGAATAGAGATGAGATGGATAATTTTGGATACAACTCGAGGATGGATAATATTCAAGCTGCAGTCCTTAACTTTAGATTAAATAGACTCAAAATGATAATTTCAAAAAGAAGAAGTAATGCTGAATTTTATCAGAAAAATTTAAATAAAAAATATGTTTATTTTCCTTCTGAAACTAAAAAGGAGTTTAACACATTTCATACTTTTGTAATTCAGGTTCAAAATAGAGATAAACTAAAAAAATACTTAAAAAAAAATTTAATAGATACTTACATTCACTATAAAATACCAATACACAAACAACTACCACTTAAAAGATTAAATTTCACAAAAAATAAGTTAGAAGTAACTGAAGCTCAATCTAAAAAAATTTTATCTATTCCAATACATCACAATCTCTCAAAAGCTCAATTAAAATTTGTTGTAAAAAAAATTAATCAATTTTTTGAATGAAAAATATCAAAATAGACCTATTTAAAAAAATTTATAAAATAAGAAAAGTAGAGGAAACAATCTCAAAACTTTATTCAGAAAATGAAATGAGATGTCCAGTTCACCTTTCTATTGGTCAGGAAGCTGTAGCTACAGGAGTTTGCGCCAATTTAAGTAGGAACGATGAAATAATTAGTACTCATAGGTCTCATGCTCATTATATTGCTAAAGGAGGAAATCTTAACTCAATGATTGCTGAAATATATGGAAAATCTACTGGCTGTGCCAAGGGTATTGGTGGCTCAATGCATTTGCAAGATTTAAAAAAAGGTATAAACGGGGCGGTACCGATAGTAGGAAGCACCATTCCAATTGGGGTGGGGATTGCTTATTATAATAAATTAAAAAAAAATAAAAAAACAGTAACAATTTTTTTTGGCGAAGGAGCAACTGAAGAGGGCGTTTTTCATGAAAGTTTAAATTTTGCTGGAATACATAATTTAGCTAATCTATTTATTTGTGAAAATAATCTTTATTCAGTTTATACATCAATCGACAAACGTCATTCTAAAAAAAGAAGTTTAAGAAAGATTGCAGAAGCGAATGATATTTTATATTTTTCAGAAGATGGAAATGACGTTAATAAAGTGTTTAATTTAATAAAAAAAGTTTTAAAGATTATTAAAAGAAAAAGCAAACCTGTTTTAGTAGAGTTTAAAACATACAGATGGCTTGAACATTGTGGGCCTAATTGGGATGATGAATTGAACTATAGACCAAAGGGTGAATTAAAAAAATGGATGACAAGATGTCCTCTAAAAAAGATTAAAAGTTTAATTAAAAAAGAAAAAGCTTTATATCTTCAAAGTAAAATTGATCAAGAGGTAGAAAAAGCTTTTTCTCACGCAAAAAAAAGTAAATTTCCAGACAAAAAAATTCTAAATAATTTTTACTTTTAACATGGTTAAAATTAAATATTCAGACGCAATATTGGAAGCAATTGATGACTCTATGAATAAAAATAATTCAGTCATAATAATGGGTTTAGGCATAACTGATCCAAAGGCAGTTTTTGGAACGACAAAAGGGCTTTTAAAAAAATATGGTTCTGGAAGAGTAATTGAAACACCAACATCAGAAAACGCAATTACCGGTATAGCACTTGGAGCTTCTATAAAAGGTTTAAGACCAATAATTACGCATCAAAGGGTTGAGTTCGCATTACTAAGTATGGAACAAATTATTAATCAAATTTCAAAATGGAATTACATGACAGCTGGGAAACAAAGTGCACCAATAGTAATAAGATTAATAATTGGAAAAGGCTGGGGGCAAGGGCCTCAGCACTCCCAAAGTTTGGAAGTGCTTTTTTCACATATCCCTGGTTTAAAGGTGGTTGCGCCCTCCAATGCATATGATGCAAAAGGTTTGTTGAAGAGCGCTATAGAAGATAAAAATCCTGTAATATTTTTTGAGCATAGGTGGTTGCATAATATTATTGGTGAAGTCCCTAGAAAAAATTACAAAATAGAAATAGGTAAAGCTAAAATAGTTCAGAAAGGAAAAGATATTTCAATAATTTCATTTTCAGAGTCATTAGTGCAGGTAATGCGTGTAAATAAATTATTAAAAAAACATGGTATAAATGCGGAGATAATTGATTTGAGATCCTTACGACCACTAGATGATAAAACCATAATAAAATCTGTCAAAAAGACCAAAAATATAATTGTTGTTGATAATGGATGGACAAAATATGGTATCAGCTCAGAGATAATTTCTTTAATTTCTGAAAAAGCATTTAAATATTTAAAATCAGCACCAATAAGAATTGGAGTTCAAAATCACTCAATAGCTAGCACTAGGGAATTGGCAAAATTTTCTTATCTAGACTCTAGTAAAATAATTAAAGGTGTCTTGAATGTTTTAAAGAAGAAAAAAAATGTTAATAATATAATTAAAGAAGCTTTTAATATGCGGCAGACCGAAACAGACATTCCGTACAGAGATTTTAGAGGACCTTTTTAATGAAAAAAAATCAATATAATAAATTCGAAAAAAATTTTATAAAAAAAGGTTTAATAATAAAAAAAACAGAAAACAGAAATGCTCTTAATTATATTGAAAATATTATTAAAAAAAATTTATTGAAAATTTTAAAACTTAAAATAAACCCTAAAAATTTTCAACTAAATAATTTACACCATTATATCGACGAAAAAAATATTAACACAGTAAGATTAAAATTAATCTTCGAAATTAATAAAGATAAAAATTTTAGGCAAAATTTTTTTACAGTAGCAAAAAATATGATTTCTACAATTGTAGGAAATGAACTTGCTATGCAAAATAATATAAATTTATCAATACAGATTCCAAATGATGATACATCATTATTACCTATTCATTCCGATACATGGTCAGGAGACTCACCATTTGAAACTGTGTTATGGTTGCCAATGGTTAATTGTTACAAATCTAAGTCGATGTTTATTCTCAATGCAAAAAAAATGAACTTATTTAATAAAACATTCAATGATAAAAAAATTAAATCAATTTCCGATTTATATGAAAAATTTAAAAAAGATTTGAAATTTTTAAAAATCAATTATGGTGAATATTTACTATTTAATCAAAATTTACCTCATGGAAACCTGGTCAATAAAACTCAAGAAACAAGAGTTTCTCTTAATTGTAGATTCAAAAGTTTGTTTACACCTTATAGTCAAAAAGACCTTGGAACTTTTTTTTCGCCATTAAAAATAAGAGCAGCTACTAAATTAGGTTTAGAATACAAGCTTCCTGGCGAAAAATAATTTAATGAAATTTAAAGGCTACATATCAAGTAGAAAGTTATTAGATGGCTCTGTAAATCATCAAAAAGTTCAAAATTTAGTAATTAGAGATGCATGTGAGAAAAGAGGGTTTGAGTACAAACTAAGCTTAACAGAATACGGAATCAAAAACTGTTTTTTGAGCTTTAATCAATTATTAATAGATATTAAAAAAAATAAGTTTGATGGTATTGCATTTTATAGTTTAGCTCAACTCCCAAAAAAAAAATTTGACAGAGAAAAACTTTACAAATTAATAAAATTAAACAAAAAAAAAATTCTTTTTTCTTTAGAAAATATATTAGTTGAAAATATTGCAGATATAAAAAAGATAGAAAATTTATTTAAAATAAAATTTCTTTTAAGATTCAGTCCAAAAAAAATTAAATTTTAATAAAGTGAAAAAAATTAACATTGGAATTGTGGGCAGCGGTTTTAACGGACAAATTGCGTTTATTGAAAATTTTTACAAAAATAAATTCTGCAAAATATTAGGTCTTGCTGAAGCAAGACCAAATTTACGAAGAAAAGTTGCTAAAAGATATAATATCCCTTATTTGTATAATTCACATTTAGGTTTAGTTTCTGACATTAAAAAATTTGACGGGATAGCTATTATCACAAAAAGAAATATGATTGGGCCTTTATCTATGGAGTTTTTAAAACATGGAAAGCCAATACTAACCGAAAAGCCAATGGCGGGTAATTATAAGCAGGCATTGAAACTTTACAAAACTTCTAAGAAATTTAAAACTCCTCATAAGATTGGATATAATAAAATTTTTGATACAGGTATTGTAGAAGCCAAAAAAGTTTACAAAACTTTTTTAAGAAATAAAAAATTAGGTAAAGTTGTTTTAATTAGATCCCATAGATTATCTGGTAGTGGTTATAATACTAGGAACTATTATATTAAGACTAATGAAAAAAATTCACTATCAAAGCCATTTTGGCCAACCCTTCCAGACTGGTTGCCTAAAAAATTTCAAAAGTCTTATGATAAATACTTAAATTTATATTGTCATAATTTAAGTTTATTAAGATATTTTACTGAAGAAGACCCATCCGTAGAATATGCGAATTTATCTGACAAAAAAATGTCAGTTGTAAATCTCAAATATAAAAAGTTTGATGCAATTTTAGAAACAGGTTTCTTTACTAAAAAAGGATGGGACGAAACTTTCGAGATTTATTTTGAGCATGGTTCAATAAAGATTAATCTGCCTCCTCAACATTATAAAAATATGTCAGCTAATTTTAGAATTGAAAACAGAAAATTAAATAAAATAAAATCTTTTGATGTTAAAAAATCATGGTCATTTCAAAATCAAGTTGACAATTTTTTAGAAGATATAATGAAAAAAAATATTATGATTAATAAGAACATAGATGGTGTTAAAGACATAAAGCTTATAGAAAATATTTGGAAAAAATTTTTAAAAAAATGATTATAAAAACTATAAAAAAACTAAAACTCTTGAGTAAATGTAATATTAAAATTGCTAAGCCTATTTTAGTATCAATTATTTACCTAGACGACATATTTTTAAAATTTAGAATATTTCTTTTTTGTCTCTTTTTAAAAAATGATAATAAGATTGTAAAAGCTATGAAAGATCTTAAAAAAGATGGTGTAGCTATAATACCTAATTTTTATTCGGAAAATGAAATTCAAATTATTAATAAAGAGTGTTCAAAGCTTATTGATAAAATACCTCTAGAAAAAGTAAATCAATCTAAAGATTATATTGAAAGTGAGGATATAAATATTGATGGAAAATCAATTTATCTTGAAAAACTTGGTGGATCTATAAAATTAAAAGGTTTAAATATTGTTAACGAATTTTTTAATAAAATTGGTAAAGAAATTGAAAATAATTTAATAACTTTAATATATCAATTAAGTGTAAAAAAACCTTATCTCGTCTATAATGTTTCGCACGATGGCTCATTAAAACATCCTATTTTTAAAAATCATTCAAATAAAAAAAATAATGAAGCGATAGCGGGTAGGCCACACGTCGATCTTTATTTACATAAATTAAGAGGTTTCATTGCGCTCAAAGACGTTAACCGTAACAACGGTGCAACTGTTTATTTCAAAAAATCAATGAACTCAAAATTATTAAAAGAGAATCATGTCAATTTAATTCTAAAAGATTTTGGTCACCTAGACACTAATGAAGAGTCACATTATATAAGTGAAAATAAACTTGATAAACTCAACGAAAACTGCACTAAATCTTTTATTGAATGTAAAAAGGGAGATTTAGCATTAATAGATTTAAAAACAGCTCACTATGCAATTTTACCTAAAGAGGGAGAGCGTCATCTTCTTTGGATGTATTATTAAAATAATATGACTGAAAAAAAAGGAAAGTATCATAACGATTTAATAAATTATGCTATTAATGCAAAAAAAAATAATTCTCCATATCCTAAAAGATTTTGTTTTGTATTAACTAACCTCTGTAACTTAGCATGCACATTTTGCTTCCAGGATAGAAAAAGACAGGATGGCGCAATGACCGCGGAGGATTGGATAAAATTAGCTGATCAACTTCCAGAAGGTTCACGAGTCACATTAACCGGGGGAGAACCAATAGTTATCAAAAATTTCAGAAAAATATTTGATCATATTGCATCAAAGTTTGAGTGCAACATGATCACTAATGGTCTGCTTTTGACCGAAGAACTTATTGATTTTATGCTCGAGTACAAAAATTTTAAAGTTTTATCTATATCTATTGATAATGAAAAAAATACCATTAGAAAACAGGCAAATATTCAAGAGGGTAAATGGGATGAAAAGTGGAGTCATGTAGAAAATATGATGCTTTACTTTCAGAAAAGAAAAAAAGAATTAAATTATACTCATTGTAATTTAGACTCTAAGACAGTTGTCTTAGACGAAAATGCGAAAGATTTACTTAATATACACAAATATTGTGTAGAAAAGTTACAATGCGACACGCATGCTTTTCAATTTTTAAAAGGTTCACCGATTCAACACTCAGATGTCATGTTTCACTACGACAAAATTTTTGAAAAGAGTACTGCTCCTGTTTATAAAAATTGGTCAACAATTATTGATCAGTTGGAAAAGGTAAAAGAATATAACAGAAAATATAACAAAACAGCTTTTCTACATCCCGCTTTAGCATCGGTAGCTGATGATAATCAAAAAATAAATATGGATTATTTTAACGAACCAGACCACAATAAAAATCATTACAAACCATGTGTTGCTCCTTGGGGAACGGCCCATATAAATGTAGATGGAACTTTTTTTCCATGTTTAGCTGTGGATATGGGAAATGTGAAAAACGGATTAGATAAAATAATTTTTGGAAAAAAATTTAATAATTTTAAAAAAACTATCTCTGAAGAAGGCACAGTAGAAGCTTGTAATGGTTGCGGGTGGTTAAAACCAGCAAACTAAATTTTATATGACTTTAATTATCAACTAATTAGTGATTATAAAAAAATGTCTAGTCAAATTAAGTCAGTTTTCAAAAGCAAAAAACCAATAATTATTGAGGTGCTTTGCGATAACAATCAGAAGATTATCGAACCATTTAATGTTAAGTAGTAAAAATAACAAAGAATTAAAACAAATTTCTAAAAATCTTCGTATTAAAGTTTTAGAGTTAGCTAAAAAAACTGGCGGGAAAGGATCTCACCTTGGAGGAACTTTTTCATCAATAGAAATTATTGTCGCTTTGTACTACGCTGGAATTTTAAAATTTAAAAAAAAAAATCCAAAATGGCCAGATAGAGATAGATTATTTATTGGTAAAGGGCATATTCACTTAGCTATGTTTAATATTTGGAATGATATTGGATATATATCTAATAGTACTTTAAAGACGTATGGAGCAAATGGAAGTAAATTAGGACAGCAATTAAATCACAAACTTCCAGGATCAGAATATAATACTGGATCGTTAGGACATGTTATAGGAGTAGGTTCAGGAGTTGCATTAAGTGCTAAATTAGACAAGAAAAAATTTACTACCTATGTACTAGTAGGTGATGCAGAATGTGACGAGGGCTCTATTTGGGAAGCAGTCATGTTTGCAGCAAATTTAAATTTAAATAATTTAGTTGTTATAGTTGATAGAAATAGGATGTCCGTTATGGATCATTTAGAAGATGACGTTAACTCAGCAAATTTATCAAAAAAATTTAAGGCATGTGGCTGGTCTGTAAATTCTATCGATGGACATAATTTTAAAAAAATTATCTCAGCATTTAAAAGTGCGAAAAAAAGAAAAAAACCATCAGTAATCATTGCTAACACGATTAAAGGTAAATGGGTATCATTTATGGAAAAAAATATAAGATGGCACAGCGGTATTCCATCCGAAAAAGAATACATCCAAGCCATGAGAGAGCTTAATGCAAAATAAAAGAGTAGATTTTAGAAACGCATTTTTTGATGAATTTTATAAGATTGCATCAAAAGATAAGAAAATTATTTTTTTAGCAGCTGATACAGATGCTGATGGTCTGGTTAAATTTAGAAAAAATTTTCCAAAGCAATTCTTTAATACTGGAGTGACAGAACAAAACGCTATCAGTGTAGCAGCAGGTTTAGCAAAATCTGGCAAAAAGGTTTTCGTTTACTCTATGGTTCCATTTATTACACTCAGATGCTTTGAACAAATAAAAATTGATATTTGCTCCATGAATTTAGATGTATGTCTTGTTGGTCTTGGTACAGGACTATCATTTTCATATTATGGATCCGCAGGTCATGGAGTAATAGATATTGCTGTAATGAGGACTTTACCAGAAATGACTATTCTAAATCCAAGTGATCCTATTTCTGCAGCTAAAGCAGCTCAAATAATCAATAAAAGAAAAGGACCCACATATGTAAGATTACATAAAGATCCCAGACCGGCTATATACAATCAAAATGAGGAATTTAAATCTGGTTATCAAATTCTTAAAAAAGAGGAAAAATTTTGCATTATCTCTTCAGGGTTAATGACAGAAACAGCATTAAAAATTTATCAATATTTAAAAGATGAAAATATAAATGCTTCAATCATAGATCTACTTAAAATTAAACCAGTTGATACTTTAAAGCTTTCTAAAGAAATTGCTAAGTATAAGAAAATCGTAACAATTGAAGACAATTCGATAATAGGAGGCATTGGATCGATTTGCTCTGAGATAATCACTGATTATGATTTGAAAACGAAATTAAAAAAATTTGCAATAAAAGATGAACAAACATTTATTTATGGAAATCCAGAGTGGTTATTAAAGCAGTATAATCTTGATAGTGAAGGCTTAAGTAATTCAATAAAAAAATTTTTTTCAAAAAATTAATGAAAAAAAAAAATTTAGTTGTTATTGGTGCAAGGAGTTTTATAGGAAAAAATATTATTGAAAATTTTAATCAAGAATTCAATATCATTCCTGTAACAAGTAAAATGATAAACTTAGAAAAAAAAATATCTAAGAAAAAAATTATCAAATTTATACCTAAAAAATCGATTTTAATTTTTTTAGCATTTAAAACAAAGCACAAGCAACTATCTAAGCAAAACTTAATTGAAAATATAGAAATTTTATCAAATTTTATTAATATAATTGAATCGACAAAACCTTCTAAAGTAATATTTTTTAGCTCTATTTCAGTATATGGAGATAACAATAGTTACAAAAATCTTGATGAGGAATCAAAATTGAGTCCAGATAATGACTACGGTAAAGCCAAGGCAATTTCTGAGTTAATATTAAAAGATTTATCGAGAAGTTTAAAAATGAAATTATTAATTATAAGAATACCAAGAGTCTATGGTAAATATGATTATATCTCTAATTACGGTCCTACTAAATTTTTAAACGATATAAGCTTAAAAAAAAATATCTTTATTTGGGGCGATGGAAAAGAAAGAAAACATTTTCTTTATATAAAAGATTTACTAAGAAATTTAAAAACTCTTATATATAAAGATATAACTGGTATTTATAATATTTGCCCAAGTTTAAGCCACTCATTTTTAGATTTAGCAAAATTAGCTATTAAATGCACTAACTCGAAATCGAAAATTTTTTTTAAGAAAAGAAATGGAATTAAATCAAATCATATTATTAATAATAATAAGATAATAAAAGTAAAAGGAGTTAAATTTACCCATATTAGTCTAGCGATTAAAGACTATTATTCTAGCATTAAGAATTTATATGCTTAAAATAAATTTGGAATAAATCTATAATATGAAAAAAAATAAAAAACATTCAGGATATAAATTTAAAAGTTATAGTGATAAGGAAGTTACAAATTATGCAAAATTACAAAGCTTCTTTGAAAAGGCTCCCTTAAATAGAGAACACATTTTAGATAATGTAGGTTTATTTTTTACCTCAAAATTTTTATCAAGAATTTTAACTATAGAAAAATTGTATACTAAAATTCTTGAAAAAGAGGGTGTGATAATGGAATTTGGTGTTCGATGGGGGCAAAACTTGTCTATCTTTACGGCTTTAAGAGCAATTCATGAACCCTATAATATTAAAAGAAAGATCATTGGATTTGATACATTCACAGGTTTTCCAAGCTTAAGTAAAAAAGATAACTTAAAAATGCGAACTGGCGATTTGTCAGTTCCAAAAAATTATTTTGAGTATTTATCAAATTTAATGATGCATTTAGAAAAATTTAATCCTGTTTCACATATTAAGAAACATGAGTTGATAAAAGGTGATGCAACAAAGACTTTAAAAAAATATTTAAAAAAAAATCCTCAAACAATTTTATCTCTTGTTTTCTTTGATCTTGATATTTACAAACCAACTAAAACTTGTTTAAAACTATTATTGCCACATCTTACTAAAGGCTGTGTGTTAGCATTTGATGAATTAAACGATCCTATTTCTCCCGGGGAAACTATTGCATTAAAAGAAGTATTCAAATTAAAAAAGATAAATCTTAAAAGAATTAAGAATTCAACAAGAATTTCATATTTCGTAGTAGAGTAAAAAGTGAAAAGAATTGGCATCGATTTTGATAACACTATTGCAATTTATAGTGATGTTTTTAGAAAAGTTGCGCTTAAAAATAAATTAATTGCTAAGAATTGGTTTGGAACAAAAGCCGAGTTAAGAAAAAAAATTATATTTGAGAAAAATGTTGAGGTGTGGAAAAAATTACAAGGCCAAGTTTATGGCGCCTACATGCATAACGCTTCACCCTCAAAATATTTAAATGAGTTTATTTTAAAAGCACAAATATTAGGGTCAAAAATATTTATCGTCAGTCACAAAACTGAATTTGGTCACTATGATGAAAAAAAAATTAAGTTACGTGATGAAGCTATTAGATGGATTAAGAAAAAAGGATATTTGAAAAATATAAAAATTTTTTTTGAAAATTCAATTCCTGAAAAAATTGAGAGAATTAATAGCCTCAAACTTGATTATTTTATAGATGATTTAGAAATTATTTTAAATCACAAACTTATTAGCAAAAAAACAAAAAAAATTTTATTTTGCGAAAACATAAATAACTCTGTAAGTAAAAAAGGTTATAATTGGCTTCAAATAAAAGATTTGATATTTGATAACAATAATAAATCTAACTTAAAAAAATATATAGAATTTATTACAAACAAAAAAGTAGACAAAATAAATCAACTTAAAGGTAGAAAAAATAGTAAAATTTTTAAAATAAGATTAAATGAAAAAAAAATTGTTATAGTAAAACAGTACCCAGAAAGAAATCTAAACGATAGACGAAGAATAGAACGAGAAATAGAAGCACTTAAGATTTTAAAAAAAAAAAAAATTACAAATATTCCAAAAATTTTTTATTATAATAAAATTCTCAATATTCTTATAATGGAATTTATAAATGGTTCCACTCCTAAAATAATTAGATCAGAGGATCTTAATCACACATTAAACTTTATTAAAAAAATTAAAAAGTTAAAAAAAGAAATAAATAATTATCCATACTACGCAGTTGAAAGCTGTGAAAATTTTCAGAAATTGTTGAATCAAATTAATTATAAGATTAATAATTTGGAAGAGGCATCAAATAGATCTAAAACTCTTAAACACCACTTAAATAAGGTTTTAAAGAAAACTTTCAAAAATTTAATGAGTTCAAAAAAAAAAACAGAATTTTATAAAGCATTAATAAAAAAGAAAAACCAAAAAAAACTAATCTTAAGTCCTTCAGATTTCGGTTTTCATAACTCTATAAAATTTTCTAAGAAAATTTATTTTATAGATTTTGAATATTTTGGAATAGACGATCCTGTAAAACTTGTAATTGACTTTATCTTGCACCCAGGTATGTCACTTAACGCAGAAATTAAAAAAAAATGGATAAAAGAAAATTTTCGAATATTTTCAGATGATAAAAACTTTAAGAAAAGACTAAATTTTTTGATTCCATTTTTTGCAATAAGATGGGCTTTAATTGTATTAAATGATTATAAAATTAAAAATGTGAACGAACACTGTAAAAAAAATAACCAAAATAAAAAAATTTTTTTACAAGAAAGAGACAGGCAAATTAAAAAATCAATTTATTTTTGTTATCTCGTTAATACAAGAAAATATCTAGAGTGGTTCAATTAAGGTGAAAAAAAGCAAATTAGACAAAAGATCAATCCGTCTTAGAGAGCTAATAATTCTTGGTCTCGAAGGCGGAAAGAGAGGTCATGTTGGTTCATCAATGTCTTTAGTAGAAATTTTAAGAGTTCTATACGATCACATTTTAAATTTTGATATTAAAAATCTAAATTCACCTAAAAGAGATAGGTTAATTTTAAGCAAAGGTCATGGTTGTTTAGCGTTGTACTCACTATTGGTTGATAAAGGAATTGTAAATATAAAACATTTAAGGAAATTTTGCATGCCTGGCTCTATTCTTGGTGGTCATCCCGATGATAGTATTCCTGGCGTTGAGGCTATAACAGGTTCACTTGGCCATGGTCTTTCAATCGGAATAGGTATGGCAATAGGTTTAAAAATAAAAAAAAGCAAATCAAAGGTATATGTAATTGTTGGTGATGGTGAAATGAACGAAGGATCAATTTGGGAAGGACTAATGTCAGCCTCAAAACATAGGTTAAATAATCTAGTTGTAATAATTGATAATAATAATCTTCAAACATATGGAACACCAAAAGAAGTTGCCGGTTTAGGTGAAATTAAAACTAAAATAAAAAGTTTTGGATTTGAAACAAAAACAATTAATGGTCATTCACTAAAAGATTTAAAGATAGCGCTAAAAAAGAAAAGACAAACAAAACCTTTAGCTATTATTTGTAAAACTGTGAAAGGAATGGGTATAGACTTTGCTGAAAATAATTTACATTGGCATCACAAGTCTAGTTTAAGCAAAGAACTAATATCAAATTTAAAAATATCTTTGAAAAAAAATAAATGAGAAAAAAAATATTACAAACTATTGAAAAAGTAGGAAATAAAAATTCGAAGATTATATTTATAGGTTCTGATTTAGGACCAGATGTCATGAAAAATTTCAAAAAAAAAAATCCAGAAAGATTTTTAATGGAGGGGGCTGCTGAGCAACACATAATCTCAATGGCAAGTGGTTTAGCCAAAGAAGGATTTATAGTTTACATAAATACAATTGGCACTTTTCTGACTAGAAGATGTTATGAACAGATATTACTTGATGGCAGTTATCAAAATTGTAAAATTAGACTCGTAGCTAATGGAGGTGGTCTGGTGTATGCTCCCTTAGGATCAACCCATTTATCTACTGATGATATTGGTCTGATGAGGTTAATTCCCAAAATGACTATCTATTCACCAGCTGACGCGATCGAGATGGAAAAAATTATTTTAAGTTCTGTAAATTTAAAAAATCCAATTTATTTTAGAGTAGCTAAAGGAGGTGATCCTATATGCACAAATAAATTGTACAAAAAATTTGTTACTGGAAAAATATATACATATGGTAAAGGTGAAATAATTTTATTTACTACTGGGATTTGTTTAAAAATTGCTCTTGAAATCCAAAAAGAACTTTTAAAAAAAAATATTAATTTAAAAGTTGCTCACGTTCCGACTTTAAAACCATTAAACATAAAAAATTTTTTAAAAATTACCAATAACTCGAAATATTTATTTTCAATAGAGGAACATAGTATTGTTGGTGGTCTTGGTACAATATTAAGTGAATTATTAGCCAAAAATTATCCTAAGAAATTAAAAAAATTCAAACCAATAGGATTACCCGATGAGAATCTTAAAGGTTACGGAAGACAACACAACCTAATGCAAAAATACGGTATCGACGTTAAAAATTGTTTAAAACAAATTATTAAGGTAATTAAATAAAAATGGGAAAAAAATTATTTTTAGTAACTAAATTGCATAAATCTACAAAGCGTAATTATCTTCAAAGAATGGTTAATCAAAAAGTTTTATGTATGAAAAAAGCAAGAAAATTTGAATTCGATTATTGGGACGGTAAAAGAAAATATGGATATGGCGGATATAAGTATATTCCTGGAAGATGGAGCGGCGTAGCAAAAAAATTAATTAAAAAATATAAACTTAATAATAAATCCAAAATCTTAGATGTTGGTTGTGGTAAAGGATATGTTTTATATGAAATAAAAAAAATTTTACCTGAAGTAGGTATTTATGGATTTGATGTTTCAAAACACGCACTCAAAAACTCAAAAAAAGAGGTTAAGGATGCACTTTTTATACACGATGCAAGAAAAAAATATCCATTCAAAAATAATTTTTTTGATTTAGCGATCTCCCTAGCTTGTTTGCACAATCTCAAAATACATGAATTAGAAAAATCAATTAAAGAAATACAAAGAGTATCTAAGAAGGCTTATATTATGGTCGAAGGGTATAGAAATGATAAAGAATTATTCAATCTTCAATGCTGGGCTCTAACTGCTGAAACTTTTTTTGATGATAAAGAGTGGATTTGGTTGTTCAAAAAATGTGGTTACCAGGGCGATTACGAGTTTATATACTTTGAATAAATATGAAAAATTGGAAACAAAAACCTAAATCAGTATTTTTTTCAAAAAAGAAAGAAAAATTATTTTTGATTAATTTAAAAAAACTAAACCTACTTAAATTAAAAAAAAATCAAAAAGACTTAAAAAGCAGAATTTGTGTTCACAATAATAACAATGACCTTATTCATGAAATGTTCGTTTTTCATAAAAAAGGAGCATATGTGAGACCACATAAACATCTCGTTAAACTTGAGTCATTTATGATTTTAGATGGAGAAGTTGAACTAGTGATATTTTCAGATAAGGGAAAAATTATAAAAAAAATTAATATGGGTGCACCAAAATCGGGAAAACCTTTTTTTTATAAAATGAAAAAAAATTTCTTTCACACTCAAATAATTAAAAGAGATACATTATTTAAAGAAGTAACAAGCGGGCCTTTTAAAAAAAATAAAACACTTATGGCAAAATGGTCACCTGAGAGCAAAAATTTAAAAGAAGTAAAAAAATTCTTAAAGTTTTTAAATAATCATTAAAATAAATAAAAACAAAAGATGAGACTTATCAAAATTAATGTTCCAGTTTTTAGACATTCTGATTTTAAAAAAATTGCGAAAAATGCATTAATAAAGAAAACAAAAAATTATTACATTAACTGCTCAAGAAATTTGAAAAAAACTAATAAAGAATTTAAAACAAAAAAGTATAGCCTGGTTAATTTCGATGAGTCAAAATTTTATAATAAATCAAAAAAAAAAAAATTTACCCGAAGCGAAATTTTATCAAATGTTATTCTTAAAAATTTTAAGAATAAAAATATTGAAATTTTAGATTATGGATGCAATAAAGGATTCTTACTCAGAGAACTTAAAAAAAAAAATTACAAAAATCTATCTGGCTTTGATTTGATACATTCTTATCAAAAACATCTTAAAAGCGAAAATATTGAATATTTTCATCGAACTCAAAATATTAAAAAAAAATATGATTTAATTATTTTTAGTCATTCAATATCTTACGTGAATGATATAAAAATACTTTTTAAAAATATTAAAAAAATTTTAAAACCTAAATCTCATATTTTGATAAATTTACAGAATATAAATAAAAGACCACTAAATTTTTTATATGGTGATCAAAAATATCATTTTAATAAAAATATGGTAATAAATTTTTTTGGAAAGATAGGCAATCTTAAATTTATTAACGACGATAGTTTAAATCATGAATTTATTATCATTTTAAAATTAAATGATAATATAAAAAAAAAAATTAAAAAAGTAAAAGAAATTGACGAGATAAGAAGATTAAAAATGATAATTAAAAAAATTAATAAAATTGAATATAAATGTAATGTATTTGGAAAAAATATTTTAACCGCTTTATGTATTTCACTTTTAGGTAAAAAGATTCAAAATATAGTTGCCGGAAATTTTAAATCAAATTTTTTGAATAAAAAATCTATATCTTTTTCTAAACATTTAAAAACAAACTTACCTTTATTGATGTCTAATAAAAAGATTTTAAAAAGTTTTTCAATTAAAAATAATTTTAAAAATTCTAATAATTTTGTCAGTATTTAATCTTTTATTTTTACTACCAAATGTATAAAATTGTATGAAAATTCCTTTTTTAAAATTAAATGAAAAAAATGCTAATCATAAAAAGAGGTTGTTAAACAGGTTTAATACGATCCTTAATCATGGAAAAATTTTAAATGGACCGGAAGTAAGTGAATTTCAAGACAAATTAGCACGATATTTAAAAAGCAAGTATGTAGTTGGTTTAAGTTCGGGTAGTAGTTCATTATACTTGTCTCTTAAAGCTCTTGGAGTTGGAAAAGGTGATCAAGTTATAACAACTCCTTTTACTTGGATAATCACAATAAACGCAATTTTAGAAACCGGTGCAATACCTGTATTTGCTGACATTAAAGATGATTTTAATATTGATCCAATAGAAATCAAAAAATTAATTAATTCTAAAACTAAAGCAATAGTCCCAGTTCACATAGGGGGGCATATGTGTGAGATGAGCGAAATAAGTAAATTAGCTAAAGATCATAATTTACATATAGTTGAAGATGCTGCCCAAGCTATATGTGGTTCATTAAACGGTATAAAAGCAGGGAAATTTTCATCTGTTGCTTCCTTTAGCTTAAATCCAATGAAAGTTTTAAATGCTTATGGTGAATGTGGTTTTATATCGACAGATAATTTAAAGTTAAAAAAAAAAATTGAAATTTTAAGACATGCCGGAACATTACCGGATCCAAAAAAAATTAATATTAACAATTGCATTAATAGCTCCCTTAATCATAAAATTGATACAATACAAGCATCATTTGTTATTGAAAATTTAAAAAATCTTCATAACAAATGGCTCAAAAGAGATTTGATTGCAAAAAAATATGATTTAGAGTTTAATGGTCTTTTGCAAACACAAAGTTATCATAAAAATGAAAAACATGGGAGATACTTATATATTTCAATTTCAGAGGATCGTAACAGATTATATAACTTTTTAAAAAAGAAGGGGATTGAGTGCAAAATTTTTTATTCACCACTAGCATGTGACGCTCCTATTTTTAAAAGTAAACATAAGGGCCAGGTTCCAATATCACGAAAATTATTAAATAAAAGTATCAGCTTACCCCTTCATGAGAATTTAAAAATGAGAGAAGTTGACTATATTATCAAAATGGTCAAAAATTTTTTTAATTAAAATGAAAGAATTATATAAAAAAAATACTAATTGCAGGCTTTGTAAGAGTGCTAAAATAATCAAAATTGTCTCAATTGGGGATAGTCCAATATCAGAAAAATATACATCAGATAAAAACATTAATAAAAAACAAGATCTAGTTCCACTTGACTTGTATCTTTGTAATGAGTGTTTTCATGTTCAATTGATAGATGTGGTAAATCCAGATTATCTTTGGAGCGACTTTACATTTAAAACTTCAAGAAATAAAAAAATTGAAAACCACTATGAAAATTATGTAAACGAAATAATTAATCATGCTGCAAAGACTGATATCAAATTTGTTGTAGATGTAGGGAGTAACGATGGAACTTTACTAGAAATTTTTAAATCAAAAAAAATTGAAAAAATTCTCGGAATTGATCCCGCAGCGAATATCGTGATGGAGGCAAATAAAAAAGGGATCCCAACCCTTGCTGGCTATATGAATAAAGCAAATTCCCAAAAAATCTTATCTCAACATGGAAAAGCAGATATTGTTACAGCTAATAATGTTTATGCCCATGTAAACGATTTTGATGATCTAACTCTTTCTATTAAAAATATTCTTAATAAAGATGGAATTTTTGCATTTGAGGTTTCATACTTGCTAGATGTGATTCAAAAAAAATTACTGGGAACAATATTTCACGAGCATCTAAGCTATCATTCTCTTGGCCCTTTGATTAAATATTTTAAGAAACATGGATTAGAAATTTTTCATGTTGTCAAAAATGATTTACAAGGTGGATCAATAATTTGTTACTCCCAGCACAAAGGCGGACCTTACAAAATTACAAATGATCTTGTTAAAATGGTTCAAACTGAAGAAAAATCAAAACTCAATGATATTAACACTTATTTAAATTTTGCAAAAGCTTTAGAGCAATTAAAAAATGATATTAATAAATTACTCGATGAAGTAGCGTTAAAAGGTAAAAAAGTTGTTGGTTTTGGTTCGGCGAGAAGCGCAACAACATTTATAAAATATTTTGATATAGCCAAAAAAATTGACTTTATTTTAGATGATAATAAAGAAAAACACGGAAAATATACGCCAGGCTATCCTATACAAGTTTTACCAAGCGCTAGTCTTTACAATCTTAATAAAGATTATGTAATTATTTTTGCCTGGGAACACTCTTCAAAAATTTTAAGTAATCATAAAAAATTTATAGAAAACGGTGGAAAATTTATAAATATATTTCCGAAATTAGAAATCATAAGTAAATAAATTAAGCAAATGTCATGTACAAGTTGCAGAAGTAAACTGAGCCAAAACTATATCAATTTTGGGAAAAATTATAAATGTAGTGATTTACTTATGTCACCAAATCAACTTAAAGTTTACAAAAAACATCCTATAAGTCTTGCATTTTGTTCATACTGCCATTTAGTCCAGTTAAGACACTCGATAAAATTTAAGAATATTGTGCCTAAAATAAGTTGGATTAAAAATAAAGAGGAAGACAGCTATCATGCAAAATTTATAAATCATTTAATTAAAAAACAAAAATTAAAAAAAAAAATTAAAATTTTAGCAATTTCCTCTTACGATCAATCTTATGTAAATGAGCTTAAAAAAAAAGGATTCAGAAATATCAAGTTTCTTAATTTAAAAAACGATCTAGGAGTTAAAAGTCAACATTGTGAAAGGCAGGAAGTAATACAGAATTTTTTAGACAGTGAAAGATCGACATATTTTTTGAAAAAAATCAAAATTAAATTTGACCTCATAATTTGTTCAAAATTATTGGAGCACTCGCAATCTGTAAAAAAAGTTTTATCATTTTTAAGCAACATGTTGGGACCATGTGGTCAAATTTTAATCGATGTACCTGACTCATTTAAGTCTCTTAAACAAGGAAATATCTCGATGGTATGGGAAGAACATAAATCTTATTTTACCTATAAAACATTAGTAAATACTGTAAGACTTAATGATTTAAAAAAAATTTTACATAAAAAATTTATCTTTAAACAAGAAGACAATTTAGTATTCATAATTAAAAAAGATATTTCTACCAAAAATGGTATTTTTAAAGAAAAAAGTATTTTTTTTGATTTTAAAAAAAAGCAAGAAAATAATCTTTATAAACTTCTACAAATAATAAAAAAATTTAAAAAAAAAAATTACAATTTTCTTATTTTTGGAGGTGGACATAACTCAATAGCTTTTTTGAATTTTTATAAATTAAAAAAATACATAAATTTTATCATCGATGACGATAAAAGAAAAAAAAATTTAATAATTGCAGGAACTAAAATAAAGATTAATAATTTTGACTTTGTAAAAAAAAATTTTAATAAAATCATTTTTTTTCTAGGCACTAATATAAAGTCTGAGAAAATTATCGAGAAAAAAATTAAAAAAATTAAAGAAACAAAAGTTCTATCTATCTATCCGGATAGTAGATTATTTTACAATAAATAAATGCAAAATTTTTTGAAAAAAATAAAAAATAGAGCTCAACTCTATCATTTTAAGATAAATCAATTATTTTTCAATGACATAGTTATAAAAGAAATAAATAGAATTTTTAAAAAGGACAAAAAGAATTGTTTAAACAACTTAAAAAAATTAGACACTAAATTCAAAAATCATCCATTGATAAAATCAAAAATTGCAGAAGTAAATGTTCGTAATTCGAGGTACGATGGATTTAAATATATTGAAAACTTTGAAAAATATCGTCTTGAATGGCTTAAAAAAAATAAAAAAAACCCAAACGAAATATATATTCCGCTTCAACAAGTAATCGGAGCTTTAGGGAATTATTCAAGTTTATATTATTATATATTAAATAATTATTTCATTTTACAAAAAAAATTAAAATTAATTCTTCTTGTAAAAGAAACTGAAAAATTTACAAATTACGCTCTATTTCAATTTTTTAAACCCTATATAAAACTAATTAAAGATAATAAAACTTTTTATAAAAATTCGAATGATTATTTTATAAATAAGGCTCCAATTGAAACAGGATTGCAATATAAAAATAAATATTACCCAAATGGTATAGCTACCAATTTTATCAATCAACATTTGAAAAGTAATAAAAAATTAAAAAAAGGTCTTTTTAAATTGAATGCTTCAATAAAAAGGAAATGTTGGATTGAATTATCGAAATATGGACTTAAGAATAATAAAAAAAATTGGTTTGTTGCTCTACATATTAGAGAGAATAATAATGATAAATTAAGAAATTCTAATCCAAACACCTATTTGGAAGCGATAAGGTATATCATTTCAAAGGGTGGTAACGTCATAAGAGTTGGTGATAATAAGATGACAAGATTACCAAAAATGAGAGGACTTATAGATTATCCTTTCACAGATCTAAAAAGTGAAATTATGGATGTTTTCCTTGGATCCGAATGTAAATTTTGCCTTGGGACTTCTTCTGGATTTTATCCAATACCAATTTTTTTTGGAAAACCGGTTCTACTAGTAAATTATGTCAATACTTTTGAATATTTTGCGATAGATGAAAATAATCTGTTTTTACCAAAAAAATTTTTTTACAAAAAAACAAACACTCCAGTAGGCATAAAATTAACTTTTGGTACAAAAATCGGAAACTATATTACTGAAAAAGCTTTTTCTGATAGAAAATTGAAGGTTGAAGATAACTCCAGCAAAGAAATTTTAAATGCCACCCAGGAAATGTTTGACATACTTAACAAGAAAAAAAATAAAAATCTTAACTTATTAAATAAAAAATTTAGAACAGAAATTTCAAAATTATATAATGGGGATTTTAAAAGCAAATTGAAACCACTTGCACAAATTCCTACTTGTTATCTAAAAAATTTTTATTAATAATTTATGGATATCATAAAATCATTTAGTCAATTTGATAAAATTTTATCATCAAGAAATAAAAAACAAATAATTTTTGCAATAATCTTATCTGTTATAACTGGTTTATTTGATCTAATCGGTATAGCCTCAATATTGCCAGTCTTATCTGTTCTGACTAACCCAAGTTTATTAAACACCAATGAAAATTTAAATTTCTTTTATGAGTACTCAGGATTAAGAGAAAATGAATTTATCATATTATTAGGTCTAATTTCATTATTTTTAATAATTTTTAATCAGATTTTGAGAGTTTTCTGCAACTGGTACATTCTTTTTATTGCAGAAGGTTTGCTTTACGAAAAATCTCGTGATTTATTTCTTTATTACCTTCTAAGGCCATATAAATATTTTTTAAAATCAAGCACACATCATTTAGTTCAAAAGTGTACAAATTACGTACATACAAGCATAGGAAATTATTTTACATCCTTTTTGATAATGATATCTCAAACCATAACTTTCTTTTTTATTTTAGGATTTTTATTTTTTTATGAACCTTTTATAACTTTATTTTTAGTGATTTCTATAGGGCTTTTTTATTTTATAGTTTTCAATAATCTGAAAGGCAAGATATCACAAACAGGAAAAGTCTTACCATTCTTTTTAAAGAAACTTCTAAAATTATAAGTAATACTTTTAATAGTTACAAAGAATTTAAATTATCTAATAATAAAAATTATTTTTTTAAATTGTTTGATTTACCGGCAAAAAAATATAAAGAAGGAAACATTTTTATTAATTTATTACAACAACTACCAGTCTTCGCAATTGAAGTTTTTGCCTATGTTTCGATTCTATTTTTGTCTTTATATCTTTACTTTAATACCGATAATTTTAATCAAACAATTCCTCTTATTGGTTTAATTGCATTATCATTAAGAAGGTTACTTCCTGCCGCACAAACAATTTATTTGCAACTTACTCAAATAAAATTTTTTAAAAAATCTTTTGAAGTAATTAGTTCAGATTTAATAAATTCTCTCGAATTTTCCGAGAGAAATAAGAAAAAAAATAAAAGTAAATTATTTGATTTTAATAGAACTATAGAATTTAAAAAAATTAAATTTTCTTATAATAAAAGCAATGTTCTAAAAAATTTAGATATAAAAATTCATAAAGGAAAATTTATTGGTATAACTGGTTTAAGCGGGCAAGGTAAAACTACTTTTTTAGATTTATTATGTGGACTTCTAAAACCTAAATCTGGCGAAATCTATATAGACAACAATCTTATCAATAAAATAGACAGTGACAATTGGGGCTCCCAAATATCTTACGTGCCTCAAAAAGCGAACTTACTTGATCAAACTGTTCTTAAAAATGTCACTTTTGATGACGGTAAAGTTAATCTGAGAAAAGTTAAAAAAGTTTGCAAGATTGTTGAAATATCCTCTTTTATTGAAAAGAAATTAAAAAATAAATATTACACAAAAATTGGTGAAGAAGGCGTTAGATTAAGTGGGGGTCAAGCACAGAGAATAAATTTGGCAAGAGCGTTGTACAATCAACCCAAAATACTCATTCTAGACGAAGCTACTAATTCAATCGACTCTATAATTGAAAATAAAATTATAAATAAAATTAAGAAAAATTATAAAAATCTTACCGTAATCTTTGTTTCTCATAGAATTAAGATATTAGAAAAAATGGATAAAATATTTTTTTTTAATGAGGGAAATATAAGCTCACAAGGACCATTTTCATTTGTCAAAAAAAACTCAAAATTATTTCAAAGAATTATTAAGTTAAATAGCAGCAAAACAAATTAAATTGTGACTAAAAAAAATGAAAAAATTTATTAAACATTTTTTAATTTATTTAATTAATCCTTTATTTAAAGACAAAAAATTTTTTTATGTGAATCCCTCGTATTTAGGATCTTTAAGTAATTTAATTTATTTGATGGCAATAAATAAAAAAGTAACATTAATTCTCGATGCTAAGGAGATGTTAAAAAAAAACTCAAAAATAAATAAAAAAATATTTCTTATAGCTTATGAAAAAATTAATAAAAAAAAATTTAATTCTTTAGAAAATTATTTTTATTATATTTTTTTTAGATTAGTTCAATATGATAAAAAATATCATATATTTTTTGTAAAAGCATTCAACCATAATGATCAAGAGGTTTTTAAAAATCTATATAATTACAACAAAGTTTCATTTGACTATAAAGAAAAAATTAAAGATGAAAATTTGCTCAATTTAATTAAAAAAGAAATTCTAATTTTTCACTGCAGGGATGCAAAATTTAAAAAAAATATTTCAAATAATGATATGTCATATCATAATTATAGAAACGAAAATTTAACGATTTATGAGAATGCTATTTCTAGATTTAAACACAATCAAAACTATGAGTTATTAAGGTTTGGATCAATAGGAGAAAATAAATGTAAAAAGTCGAGTATTTTTGATTACACATTTTCTAATATTAGAAATGAAACAAATGACATTCATCTTATAAAAAATTGCAAAGTTTATATTGGAGCTCCGTCAGGACCGGATATTCTTGCAATGAATTATCAAAAGCCAATAGTCTATATAAATTGGATTCATTTGCCAAATTTGTTTACCTTTCAAAAAAATACAGTGGTAATATTTAAAAAGATATATAATAAAAAAAAAAAAGAATTCATATCTTTTCAAAATCTTCTTGATAAAAACTATTTTCTGAATGATAAAAAAACTCCTGTGGGTTTATATGACACAAGTCAACAATATGAAAATAGTGAATTAGAGTTAATTCACAATACAGAAGAAGAAATTTATAATGCTGTTAATGAAATGATAAATTTTATTGACGGAAAATTTAAATTTAATTCCAATTTACAACATATATTTAAAAAAATTTATTATAAAAACAATAATAATTTAATAAATGAAAATTTTTTTGTATCAGAATATTTTATAAAACAAAATTTAGATCTTTTTAAATGAAAATATTTATAACTGGTTCATCTGGAAAAATTGGACGTAACTTAACAAATTTTTTGATTAAAAATAAGTTTTCTTGCATCATAAATTCTAAAAGAAAATTAAAGAGAAAAACATTAAAATTATATCAAAATGATATTTTACAAAAAAATTTTAAAATTCCAAACTGTGATGCTATAATTCATTTGGCAGCGGTCACACCAGAAAAAAATAAAAAAAAAATATTTTTGAATAAGTCAATTGACGAAAAAATATTTTCAGAAGTTAAAAAAAATAAAAATATAAAAAAACTTATTTTTCTTTCAACGGCAGCTGTTTATAATTCCTTTAACAATATGAAAAAATTAAATGAAAAATCCAAAAATTTTTCAAGTTCAATATATTCATATTTGAAATTAAGATCAGAAAGATTATTTTTACAGAATAAAGCATTAGAAGTTTACATTCTTAGAGTGCCAGCTCTTTTATCTACTGGGTGTGAAAATAATTTTATTGGAAATTTGATTAATAAAATTAAAAATAATAAACGAATAGAATTGTATAATTCCAATCAATTATTTAATAATCTTTTGCTAATTGAAACATTAAATGGTTTTATTTTAAATCTTTTAAAGAACAAATATAAATCTGGTTGTATAATTTTAGGTACTAAAAAATCATTAAAATTGATTAAAATAACTCAAATAGTATCAAAATATTTTAAGGTAAAGAGCAATATAAATTGGTTATCAGACAAAAAAAGAGGGTTTTATTTAAATACGAGTAATGCAATAAAAAACTATAACTTTAAAACTATAAATACAGAAAAAAGTATAATAAAATATTTAATACATAATTATCCAAAAAATGCATAATAAAACAATATTAATAACAGGTGGAACAGGATCCTTTGGTCAAAAATTTGTAGAAACTTGTCTGCTTAAATATAAACCTAAAAAAATTATTATTTACAGTCGAGATGAACTTAAACAATTCGACATGAATAACAGATTTATGAAATTCAAAAATTTCAAAAGTTTGAGATTTTTTATAGGAGATGTGCGTGATTTAGAAAGACTTAAGCTTGCAATGGAAGGAGTAGATATAGTAATTCATGCTGCTGCACTAAAACAAGTGCCTACAGCAGAATACAATCCATTCGAAGCAGTCAAAACTAATATAATTGGTGCACAAAATATTATTGAAACTTCATTATTCAGAAACGTTGAAAAAGTTGTAGCATTGAGTACAGATAAAGCAGCAGCTCCGATAAACCTTTATGGAGCAACTAAATTAGCATCTGATAAATTATTTCTTTCCGCTAACAATATAAGAGGCAATAAGAAAATTAAATTCTCAGTAGTCAGATACGGGAATGTTATGTTTAGCAGAGGATCTGTAGTGCCTTTCTTTATGGAACAAAAAAAAACTGGAATTATATCCATCACAGATAAAGAAATGACTAGGTTTAATATCACTTTAACAGAGGGAGTAAACTTTGTTTTAGAAAGTTTAAAAATTATGTCTGGCGGAGAATTATTTGTTCCCAAAATTCCTTCAATAAGAATTATTGATTTAGCAAACGCTATTGCCCCTTTAGCGAAAAAGAAAATAGTGGGTGTAAGACCAGGAGAAAAAATTCACGAGGAAATGATCACAGAGACTGACTCACTTTCTACTTATGAATTTAAAAATTATTATGCGATTGTATCAGATTACGGTTTAAATAATCTTAATTTAGATAAACTTATGGTTTCAAAAGGTGGTAAAAAATGCAAAAAAGGTTTCAGATATAACAGTAAAAATAATGATAAATTTTTATCAATTTCTCAAATAAAAAATTTAATAGAAAAATTAAAATGATTTTTTATGGCAGACAATCCATAGATAAATTTGACGAAAAAGCTGTAGTTTCAGCTTTAAAAAGTTCACATATTACTCAAGGTCCTAAAGTTGAGAAATTTGAAAAATTATTAAGTAAAAATTTTGGTTCAAAATATTGTTGCGCTGTGTCAAATGGAACATCAGGTTTACATTTAGCAGGTTTGGCTCTTGGATGGAAAAAAAATGATCTAGTTCTTTGTTCTCCAATAAGTTTTTTAGCAGCTTCTAATGCAGCTATTTATTGTAATTCACGACCAGATTTTGTGGATATAAATAAAGAAAATTTTAATATTGATTTAGAAAAACTTGAGAAAAAGATTATATTTTATAGGAAAAAAGGAAAAAAAATTAAATCTATTGTGGCAACAGACTTTGCAGGAAATCCTTGTAATTGGAAAAGATTATCTTTAATCGCAAAAAAATATAGGATTAAATTAATAAATGATAATTGTCATGCTTTAGGCGCTAAATACAATGGTAATAAATCTTATGCAGCATTTTATGCAGATATTGTTGTTCACAGTTACCACGCTGTCAAAAATATCACCACAGGTGAGGGTGGAGCGGTATTGACAAATAATAAAGATATCTATGATAAAATAAAGATTTTAAGATCACACGGGGTAGTTAAAAATAAAACTAATCGCGAGCCTTGGAACTATGAAATGCGATTTTTAGGTTATAATTATAGAATTTCTGACATTCAGTGCTCGTTGGGCATAAGTCAATTAAAAAAACTCAGCAATTTTGTAAAAAAAAGAAACTCAATAGCAAAGATCTATAAAGAAGTTTTTTCAGGGAATAAACTTTTTAAAATTCAAGAAATTAGAAAAGATGACTATAACGGCCATCATTTATTTCCACTTCTTATTGATTTTCAAAAGTCTGGGAAAAAAAAATTAGGTCTTTTTAAATTCTTAAAGAAAAAAAATATCCATTTACAAGTACATTATACTCCGATCCATCTACAACCTTTTTATATGAAAAAATTTGGTTACAAAAAAGGAGACTTTCCTATTGCAGAAAATTTTTTTAAAAATGAAATTTCTTTACCAATATACTACAACCTAGAATTAAGTAAGGCCAAAAAAATCGCTTCAATGATAAAAAATTATATTTTAAAATAACAATTATATGAAAAAAAAATCCTCAATTATAATAAATAAAATTAAGTCAATAAGATCAAAAAATAATGAAAATTGGATGGATTTATTAAAATTAGCCTTTAAACACAATCCCGAAGACTCAAAAAGAATATTAAAGAGAATTGTTGAGCAAGATAAAAAAGTTACTCAATTAGTAAAAAAACTATCAAAATAAGCTGAATAAAAAGAATTTTAAATTAGATTTAGCGAGATTAAAAGACTCAAATTATTTTTTTAATTGGAGAAACGATCCTTCAGTAAGAAAAATGAGTTTAAATAAAAAAAAGATTAAACTTGATGAACACAAAATTTGGTTTCATAAAAAAATTAAGGTAAAAGGCCATTTATGGATTTTTTCTTTTAAAAATAAAAAATGTGGTGTTGTTTATTTAAATAAAAAAAAAAACCTAGAGATAGGTTATTTGTTGTCAAAAAATTATAGAAATAAAGGTTTATCATCAATAATGTTAAACCTCTTTGTGCGAAAATTTAAAAAATATAGGAATAACATTAAAATCATTGTTGCAAGAGTAATAAAAAATAACAATAAATCTTTACGAGCGTTACAATCTGCAGGTTTTTTAATATCAAGTAAAAAAGAGGGATCTTATATTCTTAAAAAAAAATATGATTAAAATTGCTAAAAGAAGTATAGGGATTAATTATAAACCATTTGTTATTGCTGAAATATCAGGCAATCATAAAGGATCACTGAATAGAGCTCTTAAAATCATAAAGGAAGCAAAAAAAATAGGAGTAAGTGCTGTAAAACTCCAAACATTTGATCTTAATGAAATGACATTGAACTCAAGAAGAAATTTTTTCAGAATAAATGATTTAACAAGTCCATGGAATGGGAGGAGTCTATATGATTTATACTCAGAGGCTATTACACCGAAGAAATGGCATCAAAAAATTTTCAAATTTGCTTATAAAAATAAAATAATTTGTTTTAGCTCAGTTTTTGATTTAATTTCTCTCAAATATTTAGAAAAAATTAATTGCCCTGCATATAAGATAGCTTCATTTGAAAATAATCATTATCCTTTGATAGAAGCAGTTGCAAAAACTGGTAAACCAGTAATAATCTCAACAGGTATGACCAAGCTTAAAGATATAGAGGATGTAGTTAAAATTTTTAAAAAAGCAAAAAATAAAAACTTCGCACTGTTAAAATGCACCAGTAGCTATCCTGCTGACCCATCAAGTTCAAATTTAAAGTCGATTGAGTTACTTAGAAAAAAATTTAAGTGTGAAATTGGACTATCCGATCATACTAAAGGTATTGGAGCGGCAGTAGCTAGCGTAGCTTTTGGTGCTACTATTATTGAAAAACATTTAGTCTTAAAAGAGGGAGATGGAAGTATAGATAAAGATTTCTCATTAGCACCTAGGGAATTTGGGTTATTGGTAAAAGAAACTAATGCAGCTTGGAAAGCTTTAGGAATAAAGAAGATTGTGGTTGATAAAACTGAATTACAAAATTCAAAACTTAAAAGATCAATATTTGTCATAAAAAAAATAAAAAAAGGTGAAAAAATTACTTATAAAAATGTAAAAGTAATCAGACCTGGACATGGTTTACATCCAAAATATTTCAAAAAAATATTAGGAAGAACTGCCAAAAAAATGATTTCTGAAGGCACACCTTTAAAACTTAATTTAACTAGATAAACTTTGTGTCTAAAATAATTTTAGGGACAGCAAATTTAAATCAAAAATACGGTTTTTTAAAAAAATCTATTGAATATCAAGATTTCAAAAAAATAATAAATAAATCAAAAAAAAGAATTGGATATATTGATACCTCTTACAATTATAAAAAGGCCCACAAACTTCTTGGGAAATTAAACTTAGGAAAAATTAAAATTATTACAAAAATATCTATACCTAAAAGTTCAAGGATTAATCCAAAATTATGGGTAAGCAATTCAGTAAAAAAAATTACAGCTGATTTAAAAAGAAAAAAAATTTATTGTATTTTAATTCATAATCCAAACCTACTAATTAAAGAAAAGTATAAAAAATATTTTTTTTATTTGAATGAGTTGAAAAAAAGAGGTGTAATCGAAAAAATTGGTTTTTCTGTTTACGGCATTAAAGAAACAAACTTATTATTAAAAAAGTATAGAATAGATATTTTACAAGTTCCAATAAATTTAATTGATCAAAGTTTTTGTAATAAAAAATTTTTAGAAAAAATAAACAGAAAAAAAATAGAAATTCATGCTAGGTCTATTTTTTTACAAGGCATTTTGTTATCTTCAAATTTACATAATCTTGAATATTTCAAAAAATGGAAAAATTTGTGGAATAGATATTACTCTTGGCTTCATGAAAATAAAGTTTCTCAGTTAACAGCATGTTTGACTTTTATAAAAAAAATTAAAAATATCTCTGGCTTTGTCGTGGGTATAGAAAATGAGACACAATTTAAAGAAATTTTAAACTGCAGAATTAAAAAAAAATTAAAATTTAACAAATTTTTAAATCAAAAAAATAAAAAACTTACAGATCCGTCCAAATGGCATTTACAGGTAAAAAGAATAATATAGTTGCAATAATTCAAGCTAGAGAAAATTCAACTAGATTTCCTGGTAAAGTTTTGAGTAAGATTAATGGGAAAAGTATTATTCAAATAATTCATACAAGATTAAAAAGATCAAAAAAAATTGACAAAGTAATATTTGCCATTCCAAATAATAAAAAAAATAAAAATTTAGAGAAACATTTAAAAAATAAAAAAATAAATTACTATAAAGGTCCTGAGCAAGATGTTCTCGACAGGTATTTAAAAGTTGTAAATAAAATTAATGCCAAACATATAGTTAGAATTACGAGTGATTGTCCTTTAGTTGACCCGTATTTAGTAGATAAAATTATTTTGAAATACTTAAAAAAAAAAGCAGATTACGCCAGTAACACTAGCCCAGCCTCGTATCCAGATGGTATGGATGTAGAAGTTTTCTCAAAAAAAATCCTGAAAAAACTTAAAAAAATTACAAAAAAAATGAGTGACAAAGAGCACGTGACAACTTTGATTAATGAGATTAGTTGTAAGAAGGTTAATATTTTAAATAAAAAAGATTTATCTCAAGAAAACTTAACTTTAGATGAAAAAAATGATTTATGGAAAATAAAAAAAATATTCGATCATTTTAATCCTAAAAAGGTTTTTTCATTTGAAAAAATTGAGAGAGCACTAATAAAACTAAAACTTTTAGGGGTCAGAAATAAATTGAGAAACGAGGGCTTTAAAATGTCAACTGGTCAAAAATTTTGGCGTAGAGCAAAAAATTCTATCGAAGGTGGAAATATGCTTTTATCTAAAAGAGAGGACAGATTTGCACCAAATTTATGGCCAAGCTATTTTAGCAAATCTAAAAAATGTCATGTTTGGGATTTAAGCAATAAGAAATTCATAGATTTTTCTTTAATGGGAGTAGGAACAAATATTTTAGGATACTCCAATTCAGAAGTAGACAATGCAGTGAGAAAAACAATTCAAAAAGGAAATTTAACTACATTGAATTCACCGGAAGAAGTTTATTTAGCTGAGAGACTTATTAATCTACATCCATGGGCTTCAAAAGCAAAATTTACAAGAAGTGGTGGAGAAGCAAATGCCGTTGCTGTCAGGATTGCAAGAGCTGCTATGGGTAAGAGATTTAAAATAGCAGTTTGCGGTTATCATGGATGGCACGATTGGTATATTTCTGCAAATTTGAATAATTCAAATAATCTGAAAAGCCATCTGATAGATGGAATACCAGATTCTGGTGTGCCTAAAAATCTTAAGAATACTGTATTTACTTTTAGATACAACGAAATAGATGATTTAAAAAAAATTATAAAAAATAATTCTGAGGTGGGGATTATTAAAATGGAAGTGATGAGAAATTATCCGCCTAAAAAAAATTTTCTTAAAAAAGTTAGAAATTTAGCAAATAAACATAAAATTATACTTATATTTGATGAATGTACCTCAGGATTTAGAGAAAATTTTGGAGGTTTACATATGAAATATAAAGTTTACCCTGATATAGCTGTATTCGGTAAAGCTTTAGGTAATGGATATGCTATAAATGCAATTATTGGAAAATCTGAAATTATGAAACATGCTAATCAGTCTTTTATAAGTAGTACTTTTTGGACAGAGAGGATTGGTCCAACAGCTGCATTAAAAACACTAGAAGTTATGGACAAGACAAAATCTTGGAAAAAAATTTCATCTTATGGAAAAAAAGTAAAAAAAGTTTGGGCCAAATTATCAAAAAAATATAATTTAAATATTAATATAACAGGTTTAGATGCACTTTGTTCATTTAATTTTGTAAGCAAAAACAATTTAAAATATCAAACATATATTACACAAGAAATGTTGAAAAAAAATTTTTTAGCGTCTAATACAGTTTATGTATCAATTTATCATAATAGAAATATTCTGAGTAAATACATAAAAAATTTAAACAATATCTTTAAAGTTATTAAAGACTGCGAAGACAATAAACAAAATATCAACAAATTATTAGAAGGGCCTACAAAAATCTCAGGATTTTCTAGGTTAAATTAAATATGGCTGGAACTAAAGAACAAGGATCATTTAAAGAAATTGTATCTCCTTTTTTAAAATCAAAAATTGAAGATTTAAAGAATAATTACGGTACTAACAGTAAAGAATATTTTGCAATTGCCTCACAGTATTTAAAGTCAGATAAAGAAAATTACTCAAGTAATATTGAGAGAAAAAGACATTACGAATCTAATGTAGAAATAAATTACGAGGGTCAACCCCTTGTTGGAGTTGAAAGACTTTATAAACCTACAATATTGATTGAGCCAACCACTGTTTGTGCCGCCCATTGTAGATGGTGTTTAAGAGGTCAATACCCAATTCAAACTATGAAAAAAGATGAAATTATAAGAGCTACAAAATATATGTACTCTGATGGAAATAAAGATGAGTTATTTGAAGTTTTAATAACCGGAGGAGATCCTTTAATGAGTCTTCCGTTGCTTAAATTTACTTTAGAACAAATAGAAAAGAACGCGCCTAATATTTCTATAATAAGAATTGGAACAAGAGTCCCCTTTCAAGATCCTGAGAGAATAAATGACAGTATGTTAGAGTTATTTTCAAGTTTTAAAAAATTTAGATTTGAAGCTGGAATAAATGTTAATCATCCAATCGAATTTTGGGAAGAGTCAATAAAATCGATTAAAAAATTACAAAGTGTTGGTTTAAAAATCTATAATCAAAATCCTCTTCTTAAGGACGTCAATGATGATTTTACCACTCTCGTTGAATTATATAGTAAATTAAGAAAAAATGATATTGAAGCACATTATCTATTCCATGCTATACCAATGGTTGGCACAAATCACCATAGAACTAGTCTTAAAACTGGTTATGATCTTACAAGTAAACTTAGTAGTTGTGGTTTGTTTTCAGGAAGAAGTAAACCCAAATATGCAGTTCTAAGTGATATAGGTAAAATAGTTATTTATGAGGACACAATTGTAAAAAAAAGATCAGAAGACAATTCCTTGCTTTTAAAGTCTGGCTTTAATTATGATGAGAGACTCAAATGGAATCCAAGTTGGGTAAAACCACAAAGTGTAGAAATTGCAAAAGATGGCACAATGTACACCTGGTATTTAGACGGAGACGATAAGAGATAGGTTTTTAATTTTAAAACCAAATGCAAAAAATATCAAAAAAAGAAATTAGTAGCGCCTTAAAAAAATTAAGTTTTAAGAAGAATTCCTGTGTGGTTATTCACTCATCTCTTATTCACATTGGTTTAATTGAGGGAGTAAATTTAAAGAAAATGCCAGAGGAAATATTTTTTTTGATAAAGAAAAATTTGGGAAAAAACGCTACAATATGTGTACCAAGCTCTAATTGGGATTATTCAGACAAAAAAAAACCTTTTGATAGAATAATATCTAATTCACACAAAGAATTTGGCGCATTAAGCAATTATATTGTAAATAAACCAAATTCTTTTAGATCTAGTAATCCGTTATTTAATATTACAGCTTTAGGAAAAAAGGCAAAGTATATTACTAACGGCGGGACAAGTAATGCATTTGGCGTGGACTCAGCTTGGGATAAACTTTATAATTTAAATGCTGAAATTATTCTTTTAGGATGTGAGTTTTCTGAGGCCACTTTTACTTTTACAAGATATATCGAATTTAGATTTGGAGTTCCTTACTTATATAACAAGTTATTTAATTTACCTATTTTAAATAAAGGAAAAAAAATATTTAAAACAAGCACTAGTACATTAAGATATCTAGATCTTGATTTAGTTTATGATTTAAAAAAATTCAAAAACGTTTTAAAAAAAAAAAAGATTTTATTCGAAGGTGTAGATAAAAAAATTAAGATAACCAGGGTAAAAATGAAACCTTGTTTTGATTTAGGAATTGAGTGTTTAAAGAAAGATATTAATTTCTTTCTTAGAAAAAAACCAAAATATAAAAAACAAAAATTTCCTATAAAATGAGCTTAGATTATCAACATAATTTTTTTGAAGAAACAGCAAAACAAAATCCAAAAAAAATTTGCGTGAGTTATGAAGGTAAAAATTTTGATTACTCATTTTTGGAAAAATTTGCTAATAAAATTGGAAACTTTTTGATATCAAAAGAGATAGAGCCTAATGACAGAATTTGTATTTTTACTGAAAAAAATATTAACCAATATGCCTCTGTTCTAGGAACACTTAAAAGCGGAGCTTGCTGGGTGCCTTTATCCACTTCTTTTCCGAAAGCAAGAATTTCCTATTTGTTAAAAGTTTTATCTCCAAAATTTATAATAACTGAAAAAAAATTTCTTGATGAATATTTTAAAATTTTTAGAAAATTTAAATCTCAAATATTAATTTTAGATAGCAGGTATAAGAATGTTAAAAAAGTATTTAGCAAGTCATCTTTAACAAAATTTAGCTCTAATAGACCAATTTTGAAATATAATCTTTCCCAAGACGATTTAGCATATATTATTTTTACTTCTGGCAGCACTGGCAATCCAAAAGGAGTAATGGTTACCCATAAAAATACTAGTACGTTTTTAAATATCTCTAAAAAACTTTTTAATTTTAATAAAGGTTTAAGATTTAGTCATTTTTCTGATTTGACATTTGACCCATCTATATTTGACCTTTTTGTTTGTTGGATGAATGCTGGAACACTTATTCCTTTTAACAAAAGAAGCTACAGAATTAACCCATATATTTATTTTAAAGATAATAAAAAAATAGATGTAGTATTTTGTATTCCAAGTTTAATTAATAATTTAAGAGAAAATTCGAATTTGAATAAAAAAGAAATAAAATCTATCAAACATTTAATTTTAACTGGTGAAGCAATACCTAAAAACCTTATTTATGATTGGTATAAGTCTGCTAAAAAATCAAAAGTTTATAATGTTTATGGAACCACAGAAACTGCAATTATATCTCATTGTTTCGAGGTTCCTAAAAATATTAAAAAAAACCAGCTTATTTCCGTTGGTAAACCATTACCATTAATGAGAATTTTTCTTAAAAATAACGGTCAGATTTCACCAAATATTAAAAAGGGTGAACATTATGTTTATGGTCCTCAGATATCAGAGGGTTATTGGGCAAGTCCTTATCTTAATAAAAAATATTTCATCAATAATCCTATTGACGAGAGATTGCCCCAGAAAGTTTATAAAACTGGTGATATTTTAAAAATTGATAGCCAGGGTAACTATTTTTATTTAGGACGGTCAGATAGTCAAGAAAAAGTTCAAGGTTACAGAATTGAACTAGAAGAAATCGAATTAGTTATCTCAGAAATAGAAACAGTTGATCAAACAAAAGTTACAGTAGAATTTGATAAAAAAATGAAGAGCAAATATTTAGCAGCTTTCATAACAACAAAAGATACTTCATTAAATTCTACTAAGATTATAAAAATAATATCAGGTAAATTACCTAGGTATATGGTACCACAAAAAGTAATTATATTAAAAAAAGACTTTCCTCGAAATAAAAATGGAAAAATAGATAAGCAAAAACTTAAAAATTTAATATGAAAAATAAATTAGAAAAAGAAATAAGAAATATAATTAGCAAAGAGTTTGATTTAAAAAAAAATCTCGATAAAAACTTGAGTCCCCAAAATGTCGATAAGTGGGATTCATTTGGACATTTGCAGCTAATTACTAAGCTTGAGGAATACTTTAAAATAAATATTAATCAAAAACTTGTAATACAAATGATGGATGAAAATTCTATCAACAAAGTTCTTAAAAAAATCTTGAAAAAATAATTATGCAAGACGGAAAGAAAGCTTATAATTGGGCCAAACATATATTTCCACTAAATAGAAGTTTGACAGGTGAGGGAGTTAGCAAAACTTTAGGTTATTTTAAAAAAATATGCTCAGATCTCCAAATTCGTAATATAAAAAGTGGTACCAAAGTTTTTGATTGGCAAATTCCAAGTGAGTGGAATGTTAAGGAAGCATATATATCTAATCTTCATGGAAAAAAAATTATAGATTTCAAAAAAAATAATTTACATCTAGTGGGTTATTCTCAACCAATGAATAAAATTTTAAATTACAAATCTTTAAAAAAACATTTGTATTCTCTTAAATCCCAACCAAATGCAATACCCTATATCACCAGTTATTATAAAAAGGATTGGGGATTTTGTATTTCTCATAAGGAAAAAAAATTATTTAAAAAGGGTAGATATAAAGTAGTAATTGACTCAAACTTCAAAAAAGGAAATTTAAAATATGGAGAAATTTATTTTAAAGGTAAGAAAAACAAAGAGATATTAATCTCAACAAACATTTGTCATCCATCTATGGGCAATAATGAAACTTCTGGTCCAGTAGTTTCTTTAGCTTTAGCGAAATGGCTAAAAAAGAAAAAAAATAAAAATTATTCATATAGAATTTTATTTCTTCCAGAGACTATTGGAGCATTAGGATATCTTAAAAAAAATATAAAAAAATTAAAACAAAATTTAATTGCCGGTTTTCAAATTGTTTGTGTTGGAGATGATAAACATTTTTCATTTCTACAGTCAAAAAAAGGGAATACTTTAGCTGATTGTGCAGCTAGGTATGTGTTAAAAAAACAAAAAAAAAAGGTAAAATATTATAGTTTTTTGAAAAGAGGTAGTGACGAAAGACAATACAATAGTCCAGGAATAGATTTACCTGTATGCTCGATTATGAAAAGTAAATATGGAGAATATCCAGAGTACCACACATCTTTGGACAATTTAAAATTTATATCAGTTAAAGGGTTAAGTTCTTCAATAAAGATTTATAAGGAAGTTATTAATTTGATTGAAAGCACAAAACGAATAAAAATAAAAACTAAAACTCTGGGTGAACCAATGCTTTCTAGACATAAACTCTATCCATTATTGAGCACAAAAAAAACAAATGAAATTGTTAAAACAAGAATGAATGTTCTTGCATACGCTAATGGAAAATTTGATTTAATTCAAATCGCTGAAATTATAAATGAAAAAATTAGTAAAGTGCTATCGGAAATCTCAATACTTAAAAAGAAAAAAATTATAAAAATTTTAAAATAATTATTTTGCGGAATAATTAACGAATACTGTCGAATGTATAAAATTAATCTTAATATAAGTAAAAAAAAAGATTTATTATTAGTAGATAATAATTATGCTAATATTCAATACAAAAATATTAGCTCTTTTAACCTTAATAATGAAATAAATATTATTAATCTATTCCAAGCTTTTGTGTCTTCTTTGTTCAAACTTCAGCTGAATAAAGAAATAATCAAAAATAATTATTATCGTTTTTTGATCAAGTCACTATCTCCAAAAATAGTAATTGGCCACGATATGAATGGAAATTTATTAAAAATTAAAAAGCTTTTCCCTAAAATAAAATCAGTGTGTTATCAACTTGGTAACGTTTGGGCTGGAGAAAAAAATATTTATCAAAAAATATTTAAAAATAATAAATTAGATTACTTTTTCGTTTATGATGAAAGGGCTAAAAAAATATTTAGCAAAATGATTAAATCAAAGTTTATTGTTACTGGATCGTTAAAAAATAATGAAATTAGAACTAATAATTATAAAAAAAAATACGATATAATGTACATTTCTCAATATAGATTGAGGCAAAAAAATTCCGAAAGAGCAAAAGAAACTGAAATATTGCAATTTTTAGATTCATACTGTTTAAAAAAAAAAAAGAAATTACTAATTGCCCTTGCTTATAATAAATTTAAGCCAAAAAAATATGTGTATGAAAAAGCTGAAATAGATTTTATAAATCAAAATTGCACGAAGTATTATACAGAAAAAAATACTTCTTCTTATGCTTTAGCAGATATGTCTAAAATAATTGTTTGTTTTTACTCAAATTTAGGAATTGAATTATTAGCAAAAAATAAAAAAATTATATTTTTTGATTTAGAAAATTTATATCTAAATACTTATAAAAAAATTAATGGTTTGTATGTTTTAAATAAATTAAACTACAAAAATTTTGATAAAAGATTAAAATACATAATATCATTAAGTTCAAAAAAGTGGATTAACAAAATTAAAAAAGATAAAATGAAGATTAAGCATGATAAAGATAATTTAGTATTTAAAAAATTTTTATCAAAACTTATAAATTAATTTTCAATGAAAGCTGTAGCTATTATTCCAATCAAAAAAAAATCTACAAGAGTGCCAGGAAAGAATTTTATCAAAATTAATGGTATTCCATTATATAAAATTCTTTTAGATAAAATTTTAAAATGCAATTTTGACGAAATATATGTTGATTCAGATAGCAATGAAATTTACAGATATTGTAAAAAAAATAATATCAACTTCATTAAAAGATTGCCAAAGTTAGCTCAAAATACTGCTAATGGAAACGATTTAATTAATTATCACTCTAAAATAATAAATGCTGATATATATTTTCAATTGTTTATTACTTCGCCACTCTTAAAAATATCTTCAATTAATTCATGTATTAATATTTTAAAAAGAAACAAAAGATATGACTCAATACTCACTTCTAAATCTATTTACTCCTGGTTTTGGCACAAAAAAAAACCTATAAACTATTCTCCTAAAAAACTTCCACGAAGTCAGGACGCTGTACCTGTAGTTGTAGAAACTACAGGTTTATATGGAATAAGAAAAAAAGCATTAAAAAAATATAGATGTAGAATAGGCAACAAACCTTTCTTCTTCGAAGTTGATGACAACGAAAGTATTGATCTCGATAACGTTAAAGATTTTGAATATTTGAATTTCTGTATTAAAAGAAAATTTTAATGATTGAAAAAGATATAAAGTTTTATAAAAAAAACGGTTGGATGATCGTTAGAAATTTTTTTAACAAAAAGTATCTTAAAAATATCAAAAGAGAAATATTAAAAAAAACTAAAAATAAAAATAAGAATTTTTATTTTGAAAGGATAAAAAATAAACTTAAATTAAGACGAATCGAAAAAGTTACTGATTTTTCAAAAAATGCCAAAAATCTAATTTGTGCAAAGAAAACCCAAAAACTATTTGAAAAATTAGAGGGAAAAAAATTAATTCTATTTAAAGATAAATTAAACTTTAAATTTCCTGGAGGAAAAGGATATTTACCTCATATCGATGGACATTTTTACTGGAGAGACGATAAAAAAAAATATCAAAAAGGGTGGAAAAAATATTCACTAAATTTTGTAAATTTAGTTTTACCACTTGAGCCATCAAACATTAAAAATGGATGCATATATGTTGCTAATAAAAGTGATACTAATAAACTAGGAAAAAATTTTGATGATATTACAAAAAAACTTGTAATCAACACACCGAACATAAAATTAAAAGATAAGAAAAAATTTAAGTTCTATCCAATTGAGCTTAAAGTTGGTGATATTTGTTTGTTTAATTGGAAGTGTGCACATTATTCAGAAAATAACTATTCTAATAGATCAAGAATGATTTTTTATGCGACTTTTTGTAAAAAAAATAAAAAAAATAATCTTAGAAATAAATACTATAAAGATAAATTTAATTCCTATAATAATAAAAAAAACAAATCACTTTTATTTACTTAATTTATTATGAAAAAAAATAAAAAAAAAATTGTCTATGTAGGTTTATCAGCAGATATTCTTCATGAAGGACATATAAATATTCTTAAAACAGCTAATAAATTAGGAGAGGTTACGGTAGGTTTACTTACTGATCAAGCTATCTCTAGTTATAAAAAAATACCTCATTTATCTTTTAAGCAAAGAGAAATTATATTAAAGAATATAAGATACGTGAAGAAAGTAATACCCCAAAAGTCTTTAGATTATTCAAGCAATCTTAAAAAAATTAAACCAAATTTTGTTGTTCATGGAGACGATTGGAGGATAGGTATACAAAAAAAAACTAGATTAAAAGTAATAAAAACTCTTAAAAAATGGTCTGGAAAATTAATTGAAGTTCCTTACACGAAAAATATTTCATCTTCAAAAATAAAAAATAAAATTTTACAAACTGGAACTACCCCTGAAATTAGAAAATCAAAACTCGTAAGAGCTATGAACGCAAAAAAAATTGTTAGAATTTTGGAAACACATAATGCAATTGGAGGATTAATTATTGAAAATCTAAGCTTAGAACAAAATAATAAATTTTATGAGTTTGATGGAATGTGGTCTTCCAGTTTAACAGACTCTGTTGCAAGAGGAAAACCAGATAACCAGTCAGTTGATATTTCCACAAGAATTTCAGGTTTAAATGAAATTTTAGATGTAACTACAAAGCCTGTGGTTTTTGATGCAGATAATGGCGGGAGAATTGAACATATTTCTTATACTGTTAAATCTCTTGAGAGAGCAGGAGTATCTGCGATTGTAATCGAAGATAAAATAGGTCTGAAAAAAAATTCTCTTTTTAAAGATCAAAAAAATGCAAAGCAAGATAAGATAAGTAATTTTTGTAAAAAAATTCAATCGGCCAAAAAAGCAAAAATTTCAGAAGATTTTATGGTAATTGCTAGAATTGAAAGCTTAATATTAGGTAAAACCCTAGCAGATGCACTTAAAAGAGCAGATGATTATTCTAAGGCAGGCGCTGATGCAATTTTAATACATAGTAAAAAAAATAATCCAAAAGAAATTTTTGCTTTTGCTAAAAGATTTAAGAAAAGTCGTTATTTTAAACCTATGGTCGCTGTTCCATCTACATATTCAAAAACTTCTGAAGAGCAACTAATTAGGAATGGTTTTAAAATTGTAATTTATGCTAATCATATGATGAGAGCATCATATCCCGCAATGACCGAAGCTGCTAAATCTATTCTAAAGCATAAAAAATCTTACCCCATCGAAAATAAAATAACTCCAATCAAAGATATTCTAATCCTTATAAAGTAATGATTTCTTCAGAAAAGTTTATTTTATTTCTTAAAAAGAAAATAGATTTTTATACAGGCGTACCAGATAGTACGCTAAAAACTCTTACAAATCCTCTAGAAAAACTTAATAAAAAAAAACACATTATTGCAACTAACGAAGGTAGTGCTATTTCACTTGCAATTGGTTATTATCTGGCAAAGCAAAAAATTGCAGCTGTATATTTACAGAATTCTGGATTAGGTAATGCAATTAATCCATTAGTATCTTTAGCAAGTTCAAGAGTTTATTCTATACCTATGTTATTATTAATTGGCTGGAGAGGATCACCAAATTCTAGTGACGAACCGCAGCATATTGAACAAGGTCAAATAACTTTAAAATTACTAAAACTATTAAAAATAAAAACTATTATTATAAAAAATAATCAAGATTTAAAAAAGATAGATAAATTAATTAATTATTCAAAAATTAAAAAAGTTCCGGTAGCATGTTTAATTGAAAGAAATATTCTTAAATCTAAAAAGAAAATTAAAATTAGAAAAAATAAAAATACGTTATTAAGAAGTTATGTAATTTCAAAAATTTTAAAAGAGATAAATATAAATACAAAAATAATTTCAACAACTGGATATACCTCTAGAGAACTTTACCAAATAAGAAAACAATACAATCACAAAAAAGGAAAAGATTTTTATATGGTAGGTGGTATGGGCCACTCGTCAATGGTTTCACTCGGAATAGCACTTAATAACAATAAGGAAGTTTTGTGTTTGGATGGAGACGGTTCTTTATTAATGCATTTAGGGGGAATGGGATTAGCTGGTAATTTTGGACCAAAAAACTTTAAACATATACTTTTAAATAATAATTCCCATGAGTCAGTAGGCTGCCAACCTACTACTGCTAATCAGATAAATTTTAAAAATCTTTCCTTAAGTCTAGGTTATAAGAGATTTTTTGAAACGAAAAGCAAAAAAAATTTTTCTAAAGAATTAAAAAAATTCTTAAAATCAAAAGGTCCAAGTTTTTTTGAGATTAAAATAAAAAATCAAAAAATAGATAATTTAATTAGACCTAAAAAACTTAAAAATATTATGGAACACTTTATAAAATGATAGAAAACAAAAGTTATAAAGAAATTAAAAAAATTATTTCTGAAAAATCTTTCAAAAGAATTTTTATTTTAACCGGTAAAAATTCATTTTATAAATCAGGAGCTTACAAAATTTTTAGAAATATTTTATCTTCTAAAAATCACTTATTTTATTTTAAAAAATCTTATTATCCTGAAATCAAAGAATTAAAACGCATAAATATGAAGATTAATCAGTTTCAACCTGATCTTTTAATTGCTGTAGGCGGAGGTTCGGTAATTGATTATGCAAAAATTGCTAATGTATTAAAGTTTTCTGAAAATTTAGAGAGCCAAATCAAAAATAGTAATTACAAATTAATTAAAAAAAGATTTAATCTTTTGGTAATACCAACAACCGCTGGATCTGGAGCAGAAGTAACATCAAATGCAGTGATTTATATAAACAAAACAAAATATTCAATAGAAAATAAAAGCATTTTGCCTGATGAGTTTTTATTGATTCCAGAGCTAATTGTTGGAGCCTCTAAAAAAATAAAAGCATCCGCTGGTTTTGACGCAATAGCTCAATCAATAGAGTCTTTACTTTCTCTAAAATCAAATGAAAAAAGTGTTTACTATGCAAAAAAATCATTGCAAATTTCTTTTAAGAACTACATAAATTTTGTAAATAAACCATCCCTTAAAAATACATTTCAAATGTCGTTAGCAGCAAATTTATCTGGAAAAGCGATAAATATCTCAAAAACTACGGCACCCCATGCTCTTTCATACCCATTTACAGCATTTTTCAATATTAGCCACGGTCATGCAGTTTCACTAACTTTAAATGATTTTTTAAAATTTAATTATGAAAATATCGATTACTCAATAAGTAGTTTTAATCTTAAAAAAAGATATAAGATTATAGAAAAGATAGCTGGAGTAGACTCAACTTATGAATTTTTGCAGTATCTGAATAATATAAAAAAAAAAGCTTTATTAGAAACAAATTTCAAAAAACTGGGAATAAATATTAAAAGAGAACATAATAAAATTCTCTCTGGTGTAAATTTACTTAGACTCAAAAATAATCCTATTCAAATTGAAAAGCGTGATTTGTACAATATTTTATTAAGTAAAAAATAAATATGCTTTTAAATAAAAAAAAGGGAATACTTTTTTGGATTACTGGTCTTTCAGGATCTGGCAAAACTACGATTGCAAAAAAGATTAAAAACCAGATTACAAAATTATATGGACCAACAATAGTTATAAGTGGAGATGATTTAAGGGGAATATTTAAATTAAATAAATATGACTACCAATCAAGATTGAATAACTCTAAGAAATTTTGTGGATTCGCAAAATTTATTACTAATCAAAAAATCAATTTAATATTTGCAGTAGTTGGAATGATGCATAAGCCAAGAAAATGGAACAGGCATAATATAGATAATTATTTGGAAATATATGTAAAATCAAACATTAAAAAAATTATTTCCCAAAGAAAGAAAAAAATTTACAAAAAAACCAAAATTAAAAAAGATATTGTTGGTATAAATATCAAACCTGAATTACCAAACAATTATGACATTTTAATTCATAATAATTTTGATAGAGACACATCTCAAATAGCTAAAGAATTGATCTCAAAAATTAAAAAAAAATTAAAATAAATATATGAAGATCGTTGTAATTCTTGCATGCATGTCTAGAGCAGGCATTGATTTTTTTCAAAGTCTGCTGGACGGACACTCAGAAATTTCACAATTACCTGGATCTTTTTATGCTGATGAATTTTTAAAAAAAATTAAAAATAAAACAGATGCAAAAAATATTGCAGAAACTTTTGTAAGTATGCATGAACATTTTTTTGACTCTAGGCTTAACAAATTAGAAAGACACGATTATCTTGGAGATAACAAAAATGAATATTATTTAATTAATAAAAAAGAGTTTATTGAGAATTTTATTGATATCATTAAAGATCAAACTTCAGATTTTGAAAAAATTTTTATCTCATTAAATTTAGCATATTCAAAAGCCTCAGGAGAAAATATTAATCACAAAAAATTAGTTATTTTACACCTTCATCACTTTTTTAGATTTAATGCTATAAAAAATCTTGATTTTGAAATAGTTTGTACAATAAGAGATCCAATAGCATCTTATACTTCATTTATGAAGGCCTTAGCTTATAAGAATTCAAATTATTTGAAGTATCTGAACTCATGGACATTTAATTTCCACCTGGAAAGAACTTTCTATCACCTTAGAAATACAAGCAAATTGAAAAAAAAGACCTTTGCCATAAAATTAGAGGACCTACATCTTGAAAATATTAATATAATGAAAAAATTTTGTAAAAACTTTAATTTGAGTTATGAAAATAGCTTACAATATTCAACATATCATGGAAAGAAATGGTGGGGAGACTCAGTATCGAGGAAAGATTTAAACGGTGTTAATAAAAATTTCAAAAATAAAATAAATTATGAATTATTTTTTAAGAAAGATATCTCATTGATTGAGTATAAATTAAAGAATTATTATGCAAAATATAATTATCCGAATAGATCTCCAACAAAAATTTCAAAATTTTTTTTCTTATTACCATTAAAAGCTGAATTTTTAATTATAATTGAAAGTTTAAAAAGCCTAAAAATAATAAACTTTATTTTTTGTATTTATTATTATTTCAAAAGACTTTTAAAAGTGTTTGAGAAAGAGCAAGAAGTAAAAAACTATCCAAATAAATTATAAGATGAAAAATATCTACCTTGCTTTTGCTCAAACTAGAAAAGAAATTCTTTTTATTAAAAAAAAAATTAATAAGCAAAAAAAAGAATTAATTTGGGTCCCTGTAAATCTTGAGACTTTGCTATGCTATAAAGAAAATAATATGAGCTTTATCAATCCCTTAAATTATTTAAATAATAAAATACATAAAGAAGGAGTTAATGGCTCTGAAAAAATGATAAAAAAATTCAAATTTAATCAAGATTTAGAATTTTTCTTAAGAAATAGATATATCGGAATTCAAAGAAAGTTTTTTAATTCTTGTTTTTATATTGATGAAATTTTAAAAGCCATAAAAAAAAAATATTTCATTAAAGAAATTTTTGTCTCAGGATGGATGAATTATAGTTTTGAGGTCCCTTCTAATAATTACTTTTTATCTCAGATTTTAATTAATTCAAGTTTCCAAAAAAAAATAACAATTCTAAATAATATAAAAAAAATTGATAAAAAAAAAATTTATAATTTTAAAATAACAACACTGAATTTTAAACACAAAAATTTTATCTTAATTTCTAATTTAGGATACAATTTTAAAAGAATAGTTTTTGATCTATTTGATAAATACATTAAAGTTGTTACCTTCAATCAAGAAAATCTTCCATGGTATAAAAATTTTGCATATAAAATTCTAGGCGTTCGAATTGTCAAAATCAAAAAATTTACTTCCAATAAAAAAATAGATATAAATATTCCTAAAATAAAATTTAAGTTTAAAGATAAAGATTATTCTAATTTAATTGAACTTAGAAAAAAAGAAATATTGGGCGAGTTACAAGAATTAAAAAATTTATCTTTAATTATTAAAAATTTTTTAAAAAAAAATAAACCACGAATAGTTTTACTTAATGCCTTAAGAGGGATAAATGGTTATCTTGCTGAATACTCAAAAAAATTTGACATACCCTGTCTCCATATAAGTCATGGTACTTTGTCCTATAGTAAAAATAAATATTTTAATTCATATAATAAAGTTCTGTCTGAAGAATTAACTACAAAAAAAAATGGTATATTTTGCATTCAATCAAAAATAGCAAAAAAATTTGCTGATCATTATCGAAAAAATTCAACAAATATAGTAACAGGAAATTTAATTTTTAATAAGTCAGAGGGCAGAAATGAAGATAACATTCTATATGCTGTTACAAATAGAGGATTTGATAGTATGCATTTTTTTGGAATAGAGATGTTTTATGAATATTTCCAAAACTTAGTATTTTTAAACAATTTTGCAAAATCTTTAAAAAATAAAAAAATATACGTTAAACCACATCCCACTGAATTTAAAAACATTCCATATTTAAAAAAAATTTTCAGAAACTTAACATTCACTGCTCAAAAAAATGAAATTTTATTCAAAAAAATTGCAGTTACTATTTCTTACTCTTCTACAATAATAGAAGACTCATTAAATTCAAAAATACCAGTTATATTATTTGATCAGTGGAAAAGATATCAACATTGTGACTCAGAAAAAAACTTATATAAGAAAAATTCTGCGATTTATTATGTGAGAAATCCTAAAAATTTAGAAAAATGTTTACAAACAGTTGAAAAAAGCAATAATTTTAATTTTCATAAATTTATCTATACAAAAAAAGAAACCAAAAACTTTGAAAATCTTATTAATAATTTAAGTATTTAAATTATCATGAAAAAAAATAAAGTTACAATACTTGGAGGAGCCGGTTTTATAGGGTCTCACCTTTCGGATTATTTAACATCAAAAAACTACAAAGTAACAATTTTTGATTTAAAAAAATCTACTTGGTTAAAGAGGGGACAAAAAATGGTAGTAGGAGACATTCTTGATAAAAGAAAATTGTCCTTAGCTATAAAAGGATCAGATTATGTTTTTAATTTTGCAGCTTTAGCCGACATGGATAATCTTAAATTTAAAGCTTTAGACACAGTTAGGTATAATATTCTTGGAACAGTTAATGCTTTGGAAATGTCTAAAAAATATAAAGTAAAAAAGTTCATTCATTCTAGCACCATTTATGCAAACACAGAAGAAGGAGGATTTTACGGTAGGAGTAAAAAAGCAGCAGAAGATTATGTTGAAGAGTATAATAATAAATTTAATTTAAAATATTCTATTCTTAGATTTGGTTCTATTTATGGAGAAAGATCCGGTCCAGATAATGGAATTAGACAAATTCTCGAACATGTAATTAAAAAGAGAAAATTAATTTACAAAGGTACAAAAAATTCTATAAGAAGCTATATTTATGTTAAAGACGCGGTTAAACTATGTTTGGCTTCAATATCGAAAAAGTATGATAACCAATATTTAACACTTACGGGAGAAAAAAAAATTAAAGCAAAATACCTTTTTAATTTATTGTCAAAAATGTTTAAAATATCAAATAAAAATATTACTTTCTTAAAAAACAAAGGTCATTATGATATTAAACCAACTATATTTAAACCTAGAATTGGAAAAATTTTGCACCCTGCTAAATCAGATTTTCAAAAAAATATAATACAGTACAGCAAGGTAATTAGAAAAAAAAAATGAATACAAAAATTTTAAAAATTATTAGATCGAAGTTTAAAAAAAAAAAAGACCGTCATAAGCTCATGGTCTCAAATCTCCAATCCTAATTTAGTAGAAATTTTATGTGATAAAAATTTTGACTGTTTAACTTTTGATTTTGAACATGGTTTATTTAATATAAGCGATTTACCTAATTTATTGCGAGTTGCAGAAATTAATAAAAAGGCTTCACTTGTTAGACTTCCAAATAAAAATATAGAGATTTGTAGACAAGTTTTAGATGCTGGTGTCGATGGAATAATAATTCCTAATATAAAAAATGAAGTTGAATTAAAAAAGATTATTAAAATAAATTTATTACCTCCAAAAGGAAAAAGGGGTGTTGGTTTCTCGAGATCAAACAAGTTTGGAAAAGAATTTAAGAAATATATAAACTCTAAAGCTCAACCTCTAATTATTGCAATGATTGAGGATATCGAGGCAATTAAAAATTTAAGAAAAATTTTACAAGTAGAAAATCTAGACGGTATTTTGATTGGTCCATATGATCTTTCCGCATCAATGGGAATTCCAGGTAAATTTGAAAATCGTGAATTTAAAAAAAATATAAATCTAATTAAATCAGAATGCAAAAATTACAAAATTTCTTATGGTTTACATTTAATAGATCCAAATTATTCGAAATTAAAAAAATTAATAAAGGAAGGTTATAATTTTGTACCTTACAGCACTGATACTTTTATAATTAATAATGCTGTCAAAAATTTATTCAGGAAATAGAAGGTAGATGAGTATTTTAGCTGTAATTCCAGTCAGAATGGGAAGTTCTAGATTTCCTGGAAAACCTTTAAAAAAAATTAAAGGAGTACCCATGGTAGAAAGAATTATAAAGAATTGCAGTAAAAGTAAGCTTATCAAAAATTTAGTTACAGCCACTTGTGACGATGAGATTTTTAATTACGTAAAATCAATAAATAAAAAAGTGATTATGACAAGTAAAAAACATACACGAGCTTCTGATAGAGTATGTGAAGCTGTCAAAATCTTGGAAAAAAAAGAAAAGAAAAAATATAAAATTATTGTGATGATCCAAGGCGATGAACCAATGGTAACAGGAAAAATGATAGATATGGCAATCAAACCAATGTTAAAAGACAAAAACGTAAACGTGATAAATTTACTTGGACCTATCACCTCTAAAGCAGAGCTTTTAGATAAAAATACAATTAAAGTTACTAATGATAAAAAAATGAATGCGATTTATTTTTCAAGATCAGTAATACCTAATTTTAAAAATTTTAAAAAAAACTACTTTTTTAAACAGGTATGTGTAATACCTTTCAAAAGGAGTTTTTTATTTAAATATAGCACTTTAAAAGAAACTAAATTAGAAAAAGCAGAGTCAATCGACATGTTAAGAATTCTTGAAAACAATTTAAAAGTTAAATTAGTAAAAATAAGTGGAAACACACACGCCGTTGATAATTTAAAAGACCTAAAACTTGTTGAGACTTTAATTTAGAAATGTTTACAAAAAAAAACCTATATCTTAAAAATATTTTAAGAATGCGTGTAGCTGAAGGAAGAAATCTCATTAAAGGCTTAAGACTTGATAGAAATGAAAAAGTAGATTTGTGGCCGAGCAATTTTATACATAATGTTTTAAAATCTAAGCCACCAAGTTTTTTTAGTACTTATCCTGAAATTGCCAATTTGTATAAAAAAATAGCAAAATTTGATAAGGTTAGCGAGGATCAAATTTTGATTACCTCTGGAATTGATGGAGGAATAAAAAATTTACTTAATATATTAACTCAACCTAAAGATGTTATTTCTGTACTCAGCCCAACTTATGCCATGTACGAAGTTTACTCAAAAATCTTTCAACTTAAATTACACAGAATAAGTTATACAGAAAATTACGAAGTGAACAAAAAAGAATTTGAAAATTTCTTTAAATTAAAACCAAAAATATTATTTATACCTAACCCCAATCAACCAATAGAAAATACATTTGGATTGGATGAAATTAAAAAAATTGCTGCAAGATGTAAAAAAATAAAATGTTTTTTAGTAGTTGACGAGGCATATTTTCATTTTGGAGCTAAATCAGCTCTACCATTAATCAAACATAATAAAAATATTATTATTCTAAGAACATTTTCAAAAGCTTTTGGTGTACCATCAATCAGAGCAGGTTACACAATATCATCAAAAGATAATATGGAAATATTATCCAAAGCAAGGATAGCACACGAATTAAGTTCAGTAAGTATTGCTGTTGCTGAATATCTTTTAGACAATTTTAAAATGATAAGAAATAATGTTTCAAAAATAAAAAATTCTAGAAAACTAATGTTAAAAAATTTAAGAAATATTGGACTTGAAAGTAGGTCACAATACGGGAACTATGTATTAATAAAATTTAAAAACAAAACAGAAGCAAAAAACGTCGTACAATTTTTGAGAAAAAGGCTCATTTACGTGAAAGGTCCTTACAAGAAACCATGGGATTGCTTTATTAATATTAGCTTAGGACCATTTAGTATTATGAAAAGTTTTTTGTCAGGTCTTAAAGAAGCTAAAAGAAGAAGATTATTTACTTGAAAAAAAAAATTATAATTACTGGCGGTTTAGGCTTCATAGGTACTAAGCTAATTGAAAAGATAAAGAGAAACTATGAAATTATTGTTTTAGATAATTCAGTTGTTCAAAAAAATAAAAACAAAAGCTTTAAAACAATCAAGTGTGATCTTACAAATTTTAAAAAATTACAAAAAATTAAATTAAAAAATATTGATACAATTATTCACTTGGCCGGACAATCTTCTGGACCACTTTCTTTCTTCATCCCTGAGAGAGACTTAAAACTTAATTTAATGAGCACGGTAAATATTGTAAATTTTGCAAAAAAAATAAATGTAAAAAAAATCATATTTTCATCAACCTTTACTGTTTATGGAGATCATAAAAAAGAAAAACTTTCAGAAAATTTTAGTTGTAACCCTAAATCATTTTACGCAATTTCCAAATTTGCCAGTGAAAAATACTTAATGGGACTTTGTGAAAAATATAAAATAAGATGGAATATAGTTAGGTTTTTTAATGTCTACGGGCCCGGCCAAGATCTTTCAAGAAAAGATCAGGGAATTGTTTCAATTTTCTTAGACTTAATAAGGAATAATAATAAAATAGTTGTTAATGGTAGTCTTAAAAGATTTAGAGATTTAGTTTATATTGATGATGTAATTAACTCTCTAGTTCTCCTTATTCAGAGTCAAAAATACTCAAATCAAATTTATAATGTTGGTACAGGTAAAAAAACAACAATTAAAGAGTTAATATTTAATTTATCTAAAATTTTTAAAAAGGAAAGAAAATTGAAAATTAAAGTTTCTGGTTCAACTCATGGAGATATACTTGGATGTTATGCAAATATTAATAAAATTAATAAACATCTAAATTTCAAACCTAAGGTCAAATTAAATAAAGGTTTACAATTATTTGTAAATTGGGCAGAAGAAAACTTTTACAAAAAATAAATTATTGTATGAAAAATATTGACGCGGTCAGAAACAAGATTGTTTCAATTAAGAACGAATATTTAAAATCAATGAAAATAAACAATGTTGATGCTGAAATGAGCTCTCTATCATGTTTTAGACATTTAATGTATTCAAAATTTGATATAACTTATAAAAAAAATATTCTAAAAAATAAAATTAATAGTATAAATTTTTTAAAGCAAATTAAAAACTTTTTATATATTTGTAATTTTAGCGCTATTAATATTCACGGAAGCTTTTCTAAAAAAGACTCCAAAAAATATAACACGATAATTTTTTCATGGTCTTATTATTCAAGTTTTTTTAGTGATGGATCTTATTTAGATCCTTATTTTAAAATTAAAAACAAAGATAAAAAGGTTCTTTGGATATTATTACACGTTGATAAAAAGCTTCCAAAAAAAATTGATAAAAATATTGTCATCATACACCCAAAAAAGATTAATAAAATTTTTGGAGTCTTAAATTTGCTAGGATACTTGACAAAACTTATTAAAATGTATCGACTAAATTTTTTAAATATCTATCACCAGCTCTCATTTGACTCTTATTTAGCTCATGAAATAAAAAATCACTTTATTAAAAAAGAATTTTTTAAAGGTATAAAAAAATTATATTTACCGCTTGAATCACAAACTTTTCAAAATTCAATTATCAAATTAGCTAAACTTAATGGTGTAAAAACTTTTGGATTTGATCATACGCATAATTCATTTCCAGTTTGGAACAGTTACAGTTTTTTATCACCAAATTTTATTTTTGTTCAAAGTAAAAGTAGTAAAGTTTTTTATTCAAAATATTTAGGCTGGCCTATTCAAAAAGTAAAAAAAATTAATTCTGTAAGAACAGAGAGAAAAAATAAAATTTTTTTTTCTAATAAAATTTTTTTTCCAATAATTATAGGAGACTTCGAGAAAGTTTATAATAATCTTGAGAAATTATTTTCAGATTATCTGTCAAGATTAAAAATAAAACCTTTAAAGGTTCGTTTGCATCCTGCTACAAAAAAAATAAAAAAGTATAAAAGATTTGAAAAAAAAATTTATCATCTTCAGAATAATTTTAAAGAGACCATAAATAGAAATAATAAAAAGTCGGTATCAATTCACATAGGGCACGTTTCTACTATTATCGAAGCTTTAGAAAATAAAACTTCTCAAGTACTTCACGTAACTTCTTCAGAGATATTCGATCTGTTATCATCAAAACAATGGTGTACATTAAAATATAAACAAATAGTAAAAGATGTATTTAAATATTCTCTCACTAAATATGGAGATTGTACCAGTTTTAAACAAAAGAGTAGTATATTCAAAATTTAAATTTTTAAATGAAAATATTATATCACTTAGGTTACCCAAGAACTGGTTCAACATATTTACAAACTAATATTTTTCCTAAACATAAAGATATAAATTTAATTGGACCTAAAAATTATAAAAATTGGAATGACGTAAAAATTTCACAGGAAGAACTTAATAATATTTCTAACCAATTTTTTGATATTGAACTTAATGACAAACAAAAAATTTTAAGTGAGAAAAAATACTTAAAGTTTTTCGATCAAAGTAAACTTAATGTAATTTCCTCTGAAAAGTATGCTTCCTATCTTAATATTCGAAATAACTTTAGAGATATTAAATTTTTTAATAAGTTACTTCAAGAAAATCATAAAGAAACACAAGTTTCTTTTTTAATAGTTTTAAGAAATCAATACGATCTAATAAAATCTTTATACCATCACGGTTATTCGTTATATTCAGAATCACTAAAAATTCAAGATTTTAGAAAATTAATTGAATGTTTTGAAAAAAATTTAAAATCTCGAGAAATGTTCCAATTCCTTTTATTTGCAGACTCATTTAATTTTTTTAGATTATATAATTCTCTTTTAGAAAATTTTAAAAACTACTCATTTAAATTTTTGTTTTATGAGGATTTTAAATTAAATAAAGACTTTTTTGTGAGTGAATTTACTGAATTTCTTGATCTAGATGAAAATTACATGAAAAGTCTATTTTCAGAGGGAAATGTGAATAAATTAATAAGAGAAAATGATGTAATAAAATATTCCTCAAAACTAAGAGAAAAAATAGCTCAAAATAATTTTATGCAAAAAATTAAAAATTTTATTCCAAAAAATATTAAAAACTACTTAGTAAAAAATACTCTTTCCAAGGTAAGAATTTCATCAAAAGAAGAAGAAGAATATAGAAAAATTGTTAGAAACTATTATAAAGAAAGTAACGAAAAATTTTTTATGAATACAAAATTAAATAACAAGTATAGTCAATTATACTAGCTAAAGAATATGTCAGATATAAAGTTTCTTAAAAATTACTTCAACAATTACAAAAATTTACTAGATAATGATTTATACCTGGATGACCTTGTTAAAGTTAAAGATATATCTAAAAAAACAAAATCAAATAAAAAGAAAATTATGATTTTTGGAAATGGTGTAAGTGCTGCAATTGTAAGTCATTTTAGTGTTAATTTAACCAAATAAAATTTAAATAAATTGAAATTGAAAAACGTTTTTTTAAAAAATTATAAAAACTTAAAAGTTTTAATCACAGGTACAACTGGTTTCAAAGGATCGTGGCTAGCATTTTGGCTTCAAAATTTAGGCGCAAGAGTATATGGTGTTTCATTAAAACCTGAAAAAAATTCTATACTATTTAAAAGTTTTCAACTAGATAAGAAAATAAATCAATATTTTACAGATATTAATAATTTTAATAATATCAATGAAATAGTAAAAAAAATTAAACCTGATATCATTTTTCATTTAGCAGCCCAGTCTATAGTTTCTGAAAGTTTCAAAATGCCATTAAAAACTTTTCAAACTAATATATTAGGAAGTGCTAACATATTAGAAACAACAAGAATCAATCATGTACCACATCTTGTATATATAACTTCCGATAAGTGCTATTTAAATTTAGATAAAAAGAAAAATTATAAAGAAACAGATATTTTAGGAGGTATTGACAATTACTCTTCATCAAAAGCAAGTGCAGAATTAATATTTTCTTCATACTTCAATAGTTTTTTTTCAGGTTCAAAATATCTTTCAATTGCAAGCGTGAGAGCGGGAAACGTTATAGGTGGCGGCGACATGAAAGATAATCGAATAGTTCCCGATATAATTAAAGCATTACATAATGACAAAAAACTTAATCTGAGAAATCCTAGAGCAACAAGACCCTGGCAACATGTTCTTGAGCCATTATTTGGTTACTTATTACTTGGTAATCTTTTATTAGAACAAAGAATTAGTTCGAACGTTTTACCTAGCTGGAATTTTGGGCCAAAGCCGCATAATTGCAAGAAAGTTTCTATTATAGTTAAATTAATTGAGAGATTATGGAATAAAAAAAAATTAAAAATTAAATACGTTGAAAATAAGTCATATCATGAATCTAAGCTTTTATCTTTAAATATAAAAAAAGCAAACAAAGAATTAAACTGGGAACCAAAACTAAGTTTGAATGATACAATGAAATTAACAGTAGACTGGTATAAAAATTATTTTTCTAAACAATCTTCAATAATGTTAACAAATGATCAAATCGAATATTTTCTAGATCAATAAAATGGCACTTTGTAGAATTTGTAAAAATAAACTTATAAGAATAATCAAATTTAGAAATATTTCGTTAGTTGGAAATTTTTATAGAAAAAAAAAGAGTCTTAAAAAAATATAAAATAAGTTTAAACTTTTGCAAAATATGCAAACATGTTCAAATTTCTGAAATTATAAATCCAGACCTTCTATTTAAAAATTATTTATGGGAAACTGGTGTTTCAAAAACAAATATCAATTTAATAAAAACTTTTATTGAAAAACTTAAAAAATTTAAAATAAAAAAAAATTCTAAAATACTAGAAATAGCGAGTAACGATGGATCTTTATTAGACATTGTTAAAAAAAAATTTAATTGCTTTGTTTTAGGCATAGATCCAGCAAAAAATTTAATTAAAAACAAAAAAAAAAATTTTACTACTATTAGCGATTATTTTAATTACAGAAGCTCAGTAAAAATTAAAAAAAAATTTGAAAATTTTGATTTAGTTATTGCCAGAAATGTTGTTGCTCATGTTAAAAATCCAAATGAAATATTCAAAGGAGTAGAAAATATTCTAAAAAAAACTGGACAATTTGTTTTAGAAGTGCCTCACTTTTACAATATTTTTAAACTAAATCAGTATGACAACGTTTTTCATGAGCATATTGGATTCCATAGCTTGAAGTCTATTATAGACTTATCTCAAAGAAGTAATTTAAAAGTTTTTAATGTTGAAAAAATAGACTCTCAGGGTGGGTCAATAAGATGCTATGTATGTAAAAAAAATAGTTCACAAAAAAATTTCTCCGAAAATTAAATCAATTTTAATAGAGGAAGCAAAATTAGGTCTTTATTCATCAAGTAAATTAAAGCTCTTTAAAAAAAAAATCCTATCCCATATTTCTGAAATGCGGTCACTCATTAAATTTGTCAAAAATCATAAAAAAAGAATATCTGTGTATGGAGCATCAGGAAAAGGACAGGCTTTGATGCAGTATTGTAATTTAAATAATAAAATAATCGACTATGTTTTTGACAAAAGTAAACTGAAACAGAATTGTTTTACCCCAGGCACTCTGATCAAAATTAAGAGTCCTAAAGAAATTAAAAAAATAAAAACTCACTATTTATTGATTTTATCTTGGAATATAAAGGATGAAATAATGAAACAAGAAAATAATTTTTTAAAAAAAGGAGGGAAATTTATTATTCCTTTCCCTCACCCTAGAGTGATAAATTAAATGAAAGTTGTTATTTTAGCTGGAGGTTTTGGGACTCGTTTATCCGAGTATACAGATACTATTCCAAAACCAATGGTGCCTATTGGTGATAAGCCAATAATTGAGCACATTATGGATATCTACTCGGGTTTCGGTCACAAGGAATTCTATATTGCGCTTGGTTATAAAGGTGATGAAATTAAGAACTATTTCAAAAATTTTAAAAAGGATTGGAAAATTAATCTTATAGACACCGGCTCTGATACCTTGACTGGTGGAAGACTTAAAAGGTTAGAAAAACATTTATCCAATGATACTTTTCTTATGACTTATGGCGATGGCATCTCAAATATAAATATTAATCAATTAATCGAGTTTCATGAAAAACATCAAAAGATGATCACAATTACAGCTGTTAGACCACCAGCAAGATTTGGTTCTTTAAGCTTGAATGGTTCAGATGTAATTAATTTTAAAGAAAAAAAACAACTTGGTGAAAGTTGGATAAATGGTGGTTATTTCGTTATTAATCCAGATTTTTTTAAATTAATTGAAGGGGATCAAACGGTTTTAGAAAAAGAGCCGTTAGAAAAAGTCACAAAAATAGGTGAAATTAAAGCCTTTAGGCATGAAGGTTTTTGGCAGTGCATGGACCATAAATTAGACAAAGATTATTTGGAGGAACTCTTGGCTAGCAACAAAGCTCCGTGGATTAAATGAAAAAACTCTTATTAGTTGGGGGTACTGGTTTTTTAGGATTTCATATTGCAAGGGAGGCAAAAAAAAGAGGTTATAAAATAACTAGTCTGTCACTTAAAAAACCAAAAAAAAAAAGATTTATTAAAGGCGTCAAATATATTAGAGCCGACATATCGAGTCTAAAAATTTTAAAAGCAAAAGTAAACTCAAATTTTGAATATATAATAAACGCAGGTGGTTACGGAATCCATCCAAAATTTGGTAAATCTGGTGATGAATTAATAAAATCACATTACTCTGGGCTGATAAATTTAATAGAAATTCTCTCAAAAAAAAAATTAAAAGATTTGTTCAAATTGGAAGTTCTGCTGAATATGGAAAAGTAGAGTCACCTATTAATGAAAAGATAAAATGTTACCCTAATACCCCGTATGCAATAGCTAAAAACCTTTGTACAAACTTTTTATTAAATTTATATGAAGAAAAAAAATTTCCTGTCACAATATTGAGGTTATTTCAAGTTTACGGTCCACATCAAGACAAAAATAGAGTCATTCCTTTTTTAATAACTAATTGTTTAAAAGATAATAGGTTTCCAACAACTAGCGGAAATCAATTATGTGATTTTATACATGTTGATGATGTTGTAAGTGCAATATTTAAATGCGTTAGCTCAAGTAAAGCTAAAGGTGAGATTTTTAACATTGGAACTGGAAAAACAATCAAAATAAAAAAATTGATAACTTACATACAAAAAAATGTCGGGAAAGGTAAACCAATTATTGGAAAATATGAATATAAAAAAGGCACTAATATGAAACATTATCCAAATATTAAGAAGGCCAAAAAATTACTTTTATGGGAACCTAAAATAAAATTTTTAAATGGCCTCAAAAGAACAATTGAAATTTACAATGAATAAAAAATCTTTAGTAAGTATCCTAATGAATTGCCATAATGGCGAACAATTTCTAGAATTCTCATTAAGAAGTATTATTGAACAAACCTATCAAAATTGGGAATTAATTTTTTGGGATAATAGGTCAACTGACAACTCAGCAAAAATACTGAAAAAATTTAATGATAAGAGAATAAGATATTTTTATGCAAAGAAAAAAACATCTTTGTATGAAGCTAGAAATTTAGCTATTTCAAAAACAAAAGGAGAATTTATTGCATTTTTAGATGTTGATGACATATGGTCAAAAGAAAAATTAGCTATTCAAATCCCTAAATTCCAAAATAAAAAAATTGGTTTAGTTTATTCCAACTTTTTCATTTTTAAAGATAATAAAAAAAAAATAGCATACAAAAATACCTTACCTAAAGGACAAGTTACAGATAAAATAATAAAAAATTATCAAATAGGGATCCTTACAGTCATTATAAGAAAAAAATTTCTAAAAAAAAAAAAAATTTTTGATCCCAAATATGACTTAATAGCAGATTATGATTTTATTCTTGATTTTTCAATGTACCACCAATTTTACAGTGTGAACAGACCACTAGCATGTTACAGAATACATGAAAACCAATTACAAAAAAAAAAGATGATCTTACAAGCTAACCAATTTTGCAAATGGTTTAAAAATAAAAAAATTAATAAAAAGTTTAAGGGGTTTGATTTAACAAATATCAAAAAAAAACTTGATTATTCTAATGTAATCAAGGATTTAGAAAAATCTAAATTTAAAACTTATTATAAAATATTTAAAAAATTTAATTTAAAAAATTTTGTTAAAATAAGTGCATACTTTTTATTACCCAAAAAGATCTTTTTTAGATTAATTAATAATGTCTAATTTAATATAAAATATGCCAATAAAAATTTTAATTATGGGTTTACCTGGAGCTGGAAAAACAACTTTAGCTAAACTATTAGGAAAAAAAATTAAATCTATTTGGTTAAACGCAGACAAAATCAGAAAAGAATTTAACGATTGGGACTTCTCTCCTGAAGGAAGAGTAAGGCAGGCAACGCGAATGAGAAATTTAGCTGACGAAGAGATAAAAAATGGAAATAATGTAATTGCAGATTTTATCTGCCCTACAAAAAAAACAAGAGAAAATTTTAATGCAGACTACGTTGTTTGGGTTAATACAATTAAAACAGGTAGATTTGATGATACAAATTCTATGTTTGAAAAACCTTTAAGTTTTGATTTAGAAATTTCAAGTAAAGACGCAGAATATTGGTCAAAAAAAATAGTTAAAGACCTGAATAATAAATTTACAAAAATAGATAAAACTTGTATTTAATTAATATTATCTTACTTAGTAAATATGACTGAAAAAAAATTTTTACAAGAATATTTTAAAAAATTAAAAAGCCACTTCAATAACGAGGAATTTTTAGAAAATCTTTTGGTTGTTAAAAAAATTTTGCTTGAAACAAATAGCAAAGGAAAAAAGACTATGATTTTTGGCAACGGGGGAAGTGCGGCCATTGCAAGTCATTTTAGTGTAGATTTAACTAAAAATGCAAGAGTGAGATGCACAAATTATAATGAGTCTGATCTTTTAACATGTTTTTCTAATGATTTTGGATATGAAAAATGGGTTGAAAAAACAATTGAATATTATGGAGATGAAGATGACAATATAATTTTAATTTCGGCAAGCGGAACATCAAAAAATATGGTAAACGCGGCAAATTATGTTAAAAAAAATAAATTTAATTCTTTAATCACATTTACTGGAAATAAAAAAAATAATGATTTAAATAACCTTGGTAATATAAATTTTTGGGTTGATAGCTCAGCGTATAATATTATTGAAAACGTACATCAAGCCTTATTATTATCTTTAGTAGACTTGATAATTGGTAATTCTGAGTACCCTCCTAATTAGCCTTTTAAAGTTTTTTGTAAATAATACGTTTTTTCAAAAATAGGGCGTGTAGTTCAGTGGTAGAACGCTACGTTGACATCGTAGAGGTCATAAGTTCAATTCTTATCACGCCCACCATAAGCCCCT
>MDTB01084294.1_pt1 | contig 71147 bp, 75 predicted proteins | sample 811161 | NCBI WGS metagenome assembly MDTB01 (sample SAMN05326650, study PRJNA326480) | marine metagenome | isolation source: seawater | place: Mediterranean Sea | collected 2009 | reverse complement strand
GTCCGGCGATTCCTGGGAATGATGGTCCAGATCACCCCTGATGCGACCGATACGCCCGATAAGTTCCACCCTTTCATGGACCGGGTCCTGGCTCCACCGGGCTCGCTGACGGTGGAATAAGCGCAACAACCAGTCTGGATAGCCTTCACCATGTGCCAGTGGGCGTCCCATAAAATGATTGCGTCTGTTGACCTGATAGCCATCCCGATCAGTGCCGTTGGCGAATAGCTGTTCGATGGCGCGACGAAGTTCATCGGACACACGTTCATCGGCATCGATGGAAAACACCCACTCGTTGGCAGCATTTTCGGTCGCGAATTGTCGCTGTCGGCCGAACCCGGGCCAGGGGTTTACCATCACCCGGGCACCCAGTTGTTCAGCTTTTGCGACGGTGTCGTCGATGCTGCCCGAATCCACCACAAGTATCTCGTCAAAAAACGAGACGCTGTTGATGCACTCTACGATATTGCTTGATTCGTTTCGGACGATAATCGTTGCGGTAGCAGGGACCGTGCTCATTCAACGATAGATCTTGATGAATGTCGCGAGAGTATAGCAACATGCGGTACGTTGCCCAAAACCCGGCTTGCTAATGAGCTTGATAGGTATAATCAACGCCACTTGAGGGGAGTGTTTTTGCATCACCATGGGACTCTGGCACCCACGTTATTGGCCTAGTTGGCTGCTGTATGGCTTCATGTGGTGCATCGCCCGTTGTCCACATTCCGCTCGTCAGTTTTTTGGCAGACTGTTGGGAAGACTCGCGTATCGAATTGGTGGCCGTCGTCGCCGTGTCGTGGAGGTCAATCTTGCCCAGTGTTTCCCTGAGATGTCCGATGATGATCGGCGTCATCTGGCAAGAGATGTATTTCTGTCGGGTGGGATGAGTATGGTTGAAATTTCCACATCCTGGCTGGGAGATATTGATCGGATTTCATCCAGGGTTCGCTACGTGGGACTGGATCACCTGCTCGATGCCATTGAGCAGGGTAAGGGCGTCATCCTCCTGGGGATGCATATGGCGACCCTGGATATTGTGGGAGCTTTCCTGTCGCGCAGAATTCCAAAGCTCGAGGTGATGTATCGCGCCAATGACAACCCAGTCATTGAAGCCGCAATGTACAGTGGTCGAGACCGTCACTTTCAGAAAACCATCCGACGGGATGACATTCGAGCGGTCATCAGAAGTCTGAAAGCCGGGCAGGTGGTCTGGTACGGCCCTGATCAGGACTATGGTCGCCGAAACGCGGTCTTTGTACCCTTCTTCGATATACCGGCAGCAACGATGACGGCTGTCAGCCGAATTGCCCAGATGACGGATTGTCTGGTTGTTCCCCTGACACACTTCAGAATTGATGACGGGCAGGCGTATGAGTTGCATTTCCAGAAACCGCTTTGCGGATTTCCGTCAGATTCTCTCGAGGTGGATGCCCGGACGATCAACACACTTGTCGAGGATGCAGTCAGGCGGCAACCAGATCAGTACTGGTGGTTCCATCGTCGGTTCAAGACACGACCAGAGGGTGAAGATCCGCTCTACTAGAATGGACTCGAGTCTATGATGAGAGTTGGTTTGGACCTGGCTTGGTGGTGGAAGGATCTGGTGATACCCGCAGGGTGGTGCTGGGTTCGTTTACTTGCATGATCTTCTCAATGGCGGTGACTGCTGCAACTGGTAGTGAGTAGATATCCGCCGTTTCAGCAAAGTCACGACCATTTCCGCGCCATTTACGGTCATTGCTGGACAGCAACATATTGGTCAGTTTCTGGTTGAGTTCCTCCTGGTAGAACGGCCTGCTGACCAATGCACCCATGTCTGCTTCGACCACATAGTGGCCGTACCCACAGACATCGGTGGCCAACACGGGTAACCCGGCAACCATTGCTTCGAGAAGGACCATTCCAGCGTTTTCGTCACTGGCCGGATGTAGCAGCAAGTTGCCGGCAAGCAGATATTGCGGAACGTCTGCCCGTCCCCCGAGGAGTTCGATATGGTCGCTCAAACCGAGTCGCTTGATCATGCGTTCGAAGGGCCGGGCACGATCTTCGCCGATGACAAGCATTCGCGTGCGTGTCAGAAGCTGTTCCGGCAGTGACGCGATGGCCAGGATCGCACGGCTGAGCCCTTTTTTGATAAATCCGGAGCCCACAAACAGGATGATGTTCTCGTCGGGTTCGATACCGAGAGACTCTCGAACCCTGCGCCTGAGATCGTCGGCGTCGAGGGGCGCGATCCTGTCCCTTGAGATCCCGGGGGGCAGAAGCTGCATCCGGTTTTGTCGAGTGCCATAGTGTTTCAGAAAATAGGGCATCTGTGCGTTGGAGATCATCAGTATCTTGGTACTGCTGCGCGCGCCGAAAACCGCATCCTCATACGCCGAAAAGTGGTGATAGCGTGGAAGTAGTCGATATGGCCATGGACGTTGAGACCGCGCCTTTTCTTCGTAACACGAATCCGCTGCGTAGTAGATGTCGAGACCAGGCATCTTGTTGAAACCGACGACGCAGTCGACCGGGTCGACGGCCAATGCGTTCCGCACCCAATCTGTGAACCTCTGGTACTTGACGTGGTTGAACAAGGCGTCCACGGGGACGACTGTGACATCGAGATCATTCGGCATGTCGCCATCCCAGGTCAGAGTATAGACCCGTACCTGGTGTCCACGACGCTGGCACTCCCGGGTGATGCGAAGGAAATCCCTTTGCAGGCCACCGTAGGGGAAGTACTTGTAGAGGAGAAAAACGAAGGTCAAAAGAATACCGGCTGACTGCTTGAACTGACTGAAATATTAGCGCAATACTTCCCGGGAGACACTGAAAAACGGTTCAACGGTGCGTTTAGCTGCGTGTCCTGGGGTTCATTTGCCACCAAGGTAGAGTGATAGTCGCAATCCTGTCAGTCTGCCGGGTCCCGCTATGCTGTATCGACTTAGGCCGATGGGCTGAGCCCCAGGGTTGATTCGCCCTGAGCGGAGCACATCCGTATCTCTGAGTTCGGTGATCTGGTTCAGATTACGCTTGTTATTGGCGTTTCTTATGAACAGGTCGAGAGACCAGTTCGGCCGTTTATAACGGGCCTGCAGATCCCATAACGTGAAGCTCTCAATACGGGCTTCATCAATCAGTGGATCGCTCCAGTAGCTGCTGACATACCGATACCCGGTGGCAAGGGTGAGATGCATGCCAGGTACTGGGAGCTGTGCACGGATGGCAATATTGTCTGAGGGTGAGCGTTCTGGTACGACCGCAGACAGATCTGTGCCAGGCACGCTACCAGCCAGAGTTGGCGTGCTGAAACGAAGATAGTCCGCTGCGAGGTGCGTATGCTGAAGCTCGAGATGGAGGTCCGGAAGCGGCTTTTATTGCAGCGTGAATTCACTCCCCCGAACCTCAACACGGGCGCGATTTGCCAGCGTTGGAACAAGCTGACCCTGTTGAACGACAAGAACATGTTCTGGCTTGTCACGATGATTGTGCTGGAACAGCCGTAGCGTCATCAGCATGCGTCTCTGCCACAACGGTTTTTGATTCCAGCTTCAAACGAGTCAAGATGTTCGGTGTCGAAAGTGATTCCGTTCCCCGGAACGGCGGTGTCCAGATCAGCGGGCCTGAACCGCTCGCTATCCGTGCGTACAGGTTTGCGTCCTCGTCTACGCTGTATCGCAGTTCGAATTCTCCGAGGATGGCATCCGACGACAATGAGGTTTGGCGTTGGAGGATTTGTTCTGGTTGCATGAAGTCTACTGGAATGCTGTCTGGCGATCGATGTCGGAGCTGGCATCGCTGATACGCGTGTTGATGGCGATGTCACAGGCGTTGCCGAGATTCCAGTGGGTCAAGAGAACCAGGGAGTCGATGCTTGCTGCGCGCTCATTGGTCGTCTGAAGATTCTGGCCTGTGGTATCAATCGCGAGAAGCCCGGCATCATTCAGCTGATTCATGACGTGAAAACGAGCGCGTTCGAACATCCGATTGATCTCTATACGGTCCAGCATCAGTTTGTATCAGCCGAGGTGGTGGTTCTTACCTAACGATATTGATAAGGTGCATTGTATTACGATGTCACGGACATACTCGGAAAGGAAGTTGATTTGACTCGTGTCAGTGTCAAGAGACGAGACATGCCGGTTCTCCGCGTCGGTGACGGATACTCGAAGCTCATGCCCGGCGATGGTTGCCCTGAGTGTCAGGCTCTGTGTATCGGATTGAAGCTGGTGTCCACCACTGTCGTCGGGACGTTCAGCAAAGGGCAGCGCGTTTTGACTGACGTCGTCAAACGACTCGGTCTCAGGAACAGGGCCGCGTCCACTCTATGAACAACGTCCGAGACGGTTACACAACAGATCTGACTGAGGGCTCAGGTTGAGCAGGGATGGACCAAAACGTGCGAGGTTGAGATGGGCAAACCGTTAGTCAGCGGTCAGAAAACGGTTCTGCCACCTTAGTTTGAATGTCCCCTGCTTGGTGTTGGCTGTGTTCGTGTCCTCATCGAGGTGCTGGTTATAGGCAACGTCCCGACCACCTTCTGCAGACAACAGGGCGAAACGGGTTCGGACCTGCCGAGTGATGGGAGCGTTTATCGCGAGTTCTGTCGCCCGTGAGTCGGCCAGCCCCTGGTTTGAAATATCCGCAGCACTGAGCGACAAATGGGTTGACCACTTTTCGTGGGTTTGGTGTTCTACTAGGCGATGACGCCACCGAGATGTGGGGCTGCAAATGTAACGCCAGGTGTGGCTGCGGTGACAACGTGATCACCGTCCAGCAGCGTCACATTCTGGCCCACGTGAGTGCTCAGGTAGATGTCATCCAGATAGACGGCAACAGCCGGGTACAGTGCGTTCCCGGTGTTGAAGCGTGACCCAATTCCGCGAAGGCCCAACGTGGCTGAATGTGGACCGACGGCCTGTTCGTCCGCGATCAACCCTGGGATGTAGCTTTGCAGGTCAGTCAGGCGGTTCATGGGCAGCGGGTTATCGAGGAGCGTGCCTGTCGTACTGTCAACAACGCCCCCGCCGTTATCAGGCGGTGATGTTTCGAGCACGTTTGCAGAAACCGGGTCGAATCGTTTTCCGATGGGTCGGAAACCTGTTCTGCCTGTGCGCCACTGGTGAAAGCGCCCGAGACGAGTAAGACAAGTGCCGCGAACGTCGCAGCCGGGCGTTGCATAATGAGCGTACGCACGCGACTCAGAACAATATCCCCGACAGGGAGTTCAGGAAAAGTGCCATCAGAAGGAACACCAGCGTGGCGTGGATGATCGCTGCCCGACTCAACAGGTCCCGCCGAGAGGGCTCACTGTCGCCGCGTAATGCGAGGCACATCAGCAGGTCAAACAACAGGACGACGATCACGAGTGGCGTCGTGGCGGGTAACACGCCACCCCAGAACAGTTCTGATGTTGTTTCGAGCACCCGCTTTGGTGTGGAGAACGGGGTCAGCAGAATATAGATGAAGGCGGTAACGTGAAGTGCATTGCGTAACGTCCCCATTTTCTTCCAGCTGTAGACCCATTCCCTCACTGTAGTGCCTCCTTGATCTCTTTGGCCTGGGTGTCTGTCAGTTCAGTTGTGAAATGTATCACTCGTGCCATGACGGTGTCGGTGGTGGTTAAAAACACCGTTGAGCAGCCCAAGTGTATGTTGCCGCTTGGATTGAAAGCACCCTCCTCAAAGTATTCCAGGCGCAGACGCCAGGTGGCTTTCTCTATGGCTTCCTTACGGTGTCGGCAACGGGTACGGCCACTGGGTGCAAGCTCAGCTTCCGCGATCCGTTGCAGCCGAGGCGCCTCAATGCCAATCCTGCACAATTCCGTCAGGTTCTCACTGCACTCTCCGTCTTCCGGGGGGGATTCAGAGAGGAGGTCGTGCAGTGGCTCCGGCCTTCGGTATGCGGCGCACAACAGGTGGAACCACAACGTCATGTCACCATCTGCGAAGGGATTGGGCAGCTGTTCACCAAATGGCAAATCCCCCTTCGCGATGTTCTGTTTACATCCGCGGCCCTTTGAGCGCCCGGATGACGCAGGTTCGATGACGTTCATGGCCTTGCAGACCTATATGCCGTCAGTGACAGCGCCGTCGGATGCTGAACTCACCAGGCGCGCGTATTTCGCTAGGATACCGCGGTCAGCATAGGGTGCTGGTTGTTTCCACGCGGATCTGCGCGCTGCCATCGTGGCGTCGTCAATGTGCAGCGACATCGTGGCTGCTTCAGCATCAATCGTGATCTGGTCTCCGTCTTCGATTAACGCAATCGGACCACCATCGAACGCTTCAGGGGTTACATGTCCGATGACAAAGCCGTGCGAGCCACCGGAGAAGCGGCCATCCGTAATGAGTGCGACATCAGCGGACAGGTCGCGACCATTAATGGCACTGGTAGGTGATAACATTTCCCGCATACCTGGTCCGCCCCGGGGACCTTCATACCGAACCACTACGACGTCACCTTTTTGAACCGTCCCGTCGAGGATGGCTGTCATGGCCGCCTCCTCACCATGAAAACATCGCGCAGTTCCGCTGAAGGTCAGACCTTCGTGGCCAGTGATCTTGGCAACGGCCCCATTCGGGGCAAGGTTTCCTCTGAGGATGACGAGGTGACTGTCCTTCTTGATGGGGTCACTGAGCGGACGGATGATTTTTTGCGATGCGGGGTACGGATCGACGTCAGCCAGGTTCTCCGCGAGCGTTTTGCCTGTAACGGTCATGCAGTCGCCATGCAAGAGACCCTCTGCGAGGAGGGTTTTCATCAGAGGCTCGATACCACCAATTTCGATCAGCTCACTCATGGCGTACTGTCCAGCAGGACGCATGTCAGCGAGTACCGGAACACGTTTGCCAATCCTTGTGAAGTCGTCAATCGATAGTAGGATACGGGCGGCATGCGCGATGGCAAGCAGATGCAGCACCGCGTTGGTAGAGCCCTCGAGTGCGATTGACACTGTGATGGCGTTCTCAAACGCTTCCCGGGACAGGATGTCGGACGGTTTGATGCCGCGTTCCAGAAGGTTCATGACAGCTTCACCGGCTCGATAGGAATCCGTTCGTTTGTTCTCGGATACTGCTTCCTGGGCAGAGGAATTGGGTAGGGAAAGCCCCATGGCCTCAATGGCAGAGGCCATGGTATTGGCGGTATACATGCCGCCACACGAGCCCGGTCCAGGTATGGCCGTGGCCTCGATCTCTTTCAATTCGATGTCGGAGATCTTGTTGGCGGCTCGTTGCCCCACTGCTTCAAAAACAGAAACGACGTCACGCCGTTCTTTGCCAGGCTGAATTGTGCCGCCATAGACAAACACTGCCGGCCGATTGAGACGCGCGATGGCCATGGCACAACCGGGCATGTTCTTGTCACAGCCGCCAATGGCGACAAACCCATCAAAACCCTCGGCGCCGACGACGGTTTCAATGGAGTCGGCGATCACTTCCCGGGACACCAGTGAGTACCGCATACCCGGCGATCCCATGGAGATCCCATCAGAAACCGTGATGGTGTTGAAAGTCACCGCTTTCCCACCGGATTCATCGGCGCCCATGGCAGCTGCATCAGCGAGATCATTGATGTGCATGTTGCAGGGCGTCAGATTGCTCCAGGTGGACGCGATGCCCACCTGGGGCTTCTCGAAATCCTGGTCTGTGAAACCGACCGCATGCAGCATGGCGCGTGCGGCAGCCTTGTCCATCCCATCTACGACGAGTGATGAGTATTTGCGGCGATCATCGTTATCGGCCATCTGTTCTCCCAAGAACGAACCTGCAGTTCTGTATCGAGCGGAACTTACACGATTCGAGCAATGTCCGCATTAGCACTTGAGGCGGCGTTGGGTTATGGCGCAGCGTCAGGTGCTGCGAGTCAGCCGGGTAGCGATACCGGCGAGTCGTCTCATCAACCAGCGGGGCTGATGCTGCGTGGCGGCGACGGCAGCCGCATGTACTTTATCTGGTATACAGATGATTTCGCCCGACATCAGCGATTCGATCCCCGTGTCGGCGACCACCACCGGGTCTAGTTTCAGGAAATCCGGAACAGACAGGTGTGTGTCAGGGGACTGTCCTTCAGTGGCCATGTTGCCCGGGCAAAGACAAGTCACGCCAACACCGGATCGATTACATTCTTCCGCCAGGCTCTCGGAGAGCGAGAGCACATAGGCCTTGCTGGCCGCATAGACTGAGAGGTTCGGGAACGGATGAAACGCGGCAATTGACGCGACATTCAGGATCCTGCCATGGCCTCGTTCAATCATCGGGGGCAGGTAGTGCCGACATAGTCTGGTCAGTGCGAGGATATTAAGCTGAATCTGTTCGTCGATATCGGTTGTGGGCATGTGATGGAAATGAGCCACGCGGGAGACGCCCGCATTGTTGACCAGAATATCGATAGACGTGTGTCGGGTATGTTCAAGAACCGGCGATGGATCGACAGCGAGGTCACAGGGTACGAACGAGTCGACACCGGGAATCGAAGTCGAGAGTTCAGACAGTTTGCCCTCGTGACGTCCCGTTAAAATCAGGCGAATTTCCCTGGCCGCCAGGGATCTCGCGAATGCTTCACCCAGGGTGGATGTTGCGCCTGTCACCAGTGCTGTCAGGGTCATATTGTCGACGATTCCTGTTTCTCTGCTCCCAGCCAGTCGTTTAGCAGATCGGTAAGATCTCCGTAGTCTTCGATCCAGAAGTCAGGTTCGACACTTCTCGACGCGGCAGGTGCGCTTGCGATGCCGATAACAGTCATACCCGCTGACTTTGCGGCACGGATCCCGTTTGGCGAATCCTCAAATGCGATGCAGGTCTCGGGAGCCTGATCGATTCGCGCTGCCGCCAGCATGAAGATGTCCGGTGAGGGTTTGCTCTGCGCAATCTCTGGATCGTCACCGTAAGTCCGAGATTCGATGAAGTGTCCCCAATGGGTAGCTTTGAGTTTTTCGATGGCAAGATCGGCATACGTGCTTGTCGCAAGCGCGAGGGGGATGTTACCTGCGATGGTCGTCACGAATTGCCCGGCACCCCGAATCTCTGCCATGTGCTTAAGCAACCCGCGCAAGTGATTTTCGCGCTCCGCCATAAAGTCCTCAATACTGGACAAAAGGCAATAGGCATCGACGATGATTTCTGCGGACCGATGTGACGGGAGCCCCATACAACGTTGTCTCACGTCGTCTTCATACCGAAGGCCCAGTGGAGACAGTATTTTCTCGACAGATCGTACATAGAGTGGTTCGGTATCGAGCAGTGTGCCATCCAGATCGAACACGACGCCGCCAGGGCGTGGCAGCTTCAAGAGTTCTGGCCCGTTTCCAACTGTGCCGCCAACTGCTCAATGACTTCGTGGGGTATCGCCCCGTCGGTGCCATTGGCGGTCTCTTCTGCTTCGGTGGCCAGGCTCAGCAGCTTGAATGGAGTCATCTGATTCATCTCGAAACTTATCTGTCGTTCAACGACAAGATGAGTGAGTAGAAAAGACAGTGCTTCCTGTTGGCTCAGTCGAGAGGGCATGCGTGTTGGGGTTGATCGGGGGTTTGGTTCGGGCGTCGTTTGTGGTCTCATGTTCTCAGGAACACGTCTGGCGAACAAGCAAGGCAAAGGCGGCAATCAGGGAAGGATGGTGGAACACCGCGTGTTTCGCCCGCACGAGAGCCAAACTGGAGTGGGAGGGGAGTGGTGTGGTGCGGGGACAGCCCAAAAAAGAATCCAAAAGAGCCTAAGAAGTGTAATGTGGCCCGCAGCGCCCCCGCTGTTAGCCATTGAGCGCTGCAGGCCTCCCCCAAAAAGGGTCCTCGGCAGGACCTGTGTCTGTTGGTTCGCTACTGCGTTGGAAAGGTTCACTTTGCGCAGGATCGCGTGAACTTTTTGAAGATGGACGGTCCTATCCCATGTGCGGTCTGGCGGTTTCTGTGGGATCAATGGGGCAATCCGTCGAGTGATCCGGGTGTGAAAAGGGAGGGGGGTTGTCCTGTACCTTCTGTTTCTTGTTAAATTCGGCCAGCCACGACATGCCAAACGGGTGTCTCAAAGGGAAACGGAGGTTAACGACGCAATGCTCGAGGTGAGCCATCTTCATAAGCAATTTGGTGATCTGACCGCGATCAACGACATTTCCTTCAAGTTGGTGCCCGGTGAAATCCTGGGTTTTCTCGGTCCCAATGGTGCTGGGAAATCGACCACGATGAAGGTCATTACCGGTTTTCTGGCGCCATCGTCCGGGACTGTCACGGTGTGGGGCTGTGATGTCGCTACCGATCCACTGGGCGCGCAAAAACACTTGGGGTATCTACCAGAGGGCGCACCGCTCTATGAGGAGATGACACCACGAACCTTTTTGGCATTCATCGCAGAAGTCCGGGGGATCACCGGTGCCGAGAGCGCTGACAGAATCCGTTCTGTCGTGTCGACGATGTCGCTTGAAGCGGTGTTGGACCAGCGGATCGAGACACTGTCAAAAGGGTTCAAACGACGGGTCGGACTAGCCCAGGCGATCCTTCATGATCCGGATGTGTTGATTCTCGATGAGCCCACAGATGGGCTTGATCCGGTTCAAAAGCACCATGTGCGGGAAATGATACAGGGCTTGTCCAAAGACAAGATTGTGATCATCTCTACCCATATTCTGGAAGAGGTGACTGCCGTGTGCAGCCGGGCGATCATCATAGCGGGGGGCAGTGTGCTCGCTGACTGTACCCCGGATGAACTGGAATCGCGGTCTCGATATCACCTTGCAACAACCATTCGGTTTTCAGGGGAAGAGCAACTGAACACCCATCGCGATGCACTCTCTACTCTTGAGGATGTTTCAGGCACCGATGTGTCAGCGTCGAGCGTGGAACTGACTCTGTTCCCTGGTGAAACGGAGGGATCCTCCCAACGTGTGGCGCAGCAAGCGGTTGAATATCTGCGGGGACATGATGCTGATGTCACTGGGATCTTTCAGGAGCGGGGGCGTCTGGACGAAGTTTTTCGAGAAATTACGGGGCTTGAGGTCAGACATTGAAGCGGCTTGTTTTGGCGGGCGGTGTATCCGCGATCTCAACGATGAATTCTGTTTGTGCAAACAATAAGGAGCGTCGCACATGAATGGCGTGTCCGTGATTCTAAAGCGTGAGCTGCTGAGCTACTTCGCGACACCACTGGCCTATGTGTTTATATTTATTTTCCTTGTGCTGTCCGGTGTCTTTACTTTCTATCTGGGCAATTTTTTTGAGAGGGAACAGGCGGATCTGACCCCTTTCTTCAGTTTTCATCCCTGGTTGTATCTGTTCCTGGTCCCGGCCATTTCGATGCGCCTCTGGTCGGAGGAGCGGAAGACGGGCACGATTGAACTGCTGATGACTCTGCCGGTGAGCCGTATCGATGCGGTCCTTGGAAAATTCCTTGCGGCCTGGCTATTTGCGGGTTTTGCGTTGCTTCTGACGTTTCCCCTATGGATTACCGTGAATTACCTTGGCGATCCTGATAATGGCGTCATTTTTACGAGTTACCTCGGTTCATTTCTGATGGCGGGAGGTTTTCTGGCCATTGGTTCATGCATGTCTGCGTTGACGCGAAGTCAGGTGATTGCGTTTATTGGTTGCGGAATAGTCTGTCTGCTGTTTGTTCTGGCAGGTTTCCAGATGGTCACCGGGTTACTGCGTGACTGGTTGCCGCTGTTCCTGGTGGACACTATCGCAAGCCTGAGTTTTTTAATGCATTTCAGCGCAGTGTCCAGGGGTGTCGTGGGGCTGGCCGACCTTGTGTACTTTCTATCGATGATTGGCGTCTGGCTTGCAGCGACCGTGGTGGTCCTTGAGATCAAGCAGGCGGACTGAGGGTTATTCGAATGAACGAGAAGTTGATTTATTCGGGGGCGGGTCTCGTGTTGATCGCGGTCGCGTTCGTCATGTTTATCCTGATCAGCAACACGCTGTTCTCGGGGGTGCGCTTCGACCTGACGGAAAACAACCTCTACACCCTCTCGGACGGTACGCACGAAATCATCGACAACATCGACGAGCCGATCAATCTGTACTTTTTCTTCTCTGAACAGGCGAGTGCGGATCTGACATCCTTGCGCAGTTATGCGACGAGGGTCAGAGAACTGCTTGAGGAGTATGAAGCGAGAGGTGGCGGCAACATCCTGCTCTCCGTCGTAGACCCTGAACCGTTCTCGGATGCGGAGGATCAGGCGGCGGGATTCGGGCTTCAGAGCGTTCCGGTCGACAATGCCGGTGATGATCTTTATTTTGGCCTTGCGGGTACAAACTCGATCGATGGGCAGGAAGTGATCGCCTTTTTTCAGCCTGACAAAGAAGAATTTCTTGAGTATGAAATCAGCAAGCTCATACAGACACTCAGCCTGGTAGAGCGTCCGACAGTAGGGTTGTTGTCTTCCATGATGGTGCAGGGGGACTTCAATATGCAGACGATGCAGCAGACGTCTCCGTGGGTCGTGGTTGGTCAGATTGAACAGACATTTGATGTGGAAACTGTGCCGGGTACCACGACTGAAATACCCTCACACATTGAGACCTTGATCCTGATCCACCCGAAAGAACTGACTGAAGATGCACTGTTTGCGATTGATCAATTTGCAATGCGAGGAGGTCGCATTCTTGCCTTCGTGGATCCGGTAGCGGAAATGGATGCGCAGGCCCCTGGATCCAACCCGATGACTCAAATCCAAAGCCAGGCGTCCGACCTGGGACCGTTGCTGCCGGAGTGGGGTGCGGAACTGTTGCCGAATACCGTGCTGGGGGATTCCCAGTCGGCGCTGACGGTGGGCGGTCAAGGTGGGCAACCGATTCGTCACCTGGCGATTCTGGGATTCAACGCTGACAATCTCGCCACCGATGACGTGATCACGGGCAACCTCGAGTCGTTGAACTTTGCTTCGGTAGGGATCATTGAGCCTGCGGCGGAGTCCGAAACAACATTTACTCCGCTGATTCATTCGTCAGAATACGCGGCACCACTCCAGTCGTTCCAGTTGATGCTGGGTGGGCCGGAGGAGCTTCAACAGGGCTTTTCGCCGACTGGTGAGCGCTACGTGGTTGCCGCTCGTCTGTCAGGAAATGCGAACTCTGCATATCTGGATCGAGCCTCTGTAGAAGGCGGTCTGACTGAAACCAGCGCTCTCAATGTCCTTCTAGTGGCCGACACCGATTTTCTGAGCGACCGTCTGTGGGTCCAGGTCCGCAACTTTTTCGGGACCCAGATTGCCAGTCCCTTCGCAGACAATGGTGATTTCTTCAACAACGCTGTTGAGAACATGACGGGAAGCTCAGCGCTGATCAGTGTTCGCAGTCGCGGTCGATTCACCCGTCCGTTTGATGTGGTGCAGGACCTTCGGCGAGAAGCCGAGGCAAGCTATCTCGCCAGTGCAAACGATCTTCAGGATCAGCTGGCCGAGACAGAGACCAAACTCCAGGCACTCCAGAGCGAACGCACCGGTCAGAGTGTCCTGTCATTGTCGACGGAACAGGAGGCGGAGCTGATTCGGTTCCAGGACGAGAAGCTGCGCATTCGCAAGGAACTTCGCGATATTCGTCACCAGCTCGATAAGAACATCGAATCACTGGGGGCAACCTTGAAATTCACCAACGTGATCCTCTTGCCGATCATGCTGACACTCATACTGATGCTGGCATGGCGCGTCTGGCAATCGAGGAGTGCAGAGGTAGAGGTCGGTTAATTTGTTGGTGCAACGTTTTCCAAACAGGGGTCAGGAAATCAGATGAACAGACGGCGACTCTGGACATTGATTGTGGTTGTAGTGGTGCTCGCGCTGGGCGCCGGTCTGGTTGTCGATGGAGGCGATGATACCCATGGTGGTGGCGATCAGGTAGGGCAACCATTGCTGGTTGGGCTCACGGACGCGCTGACCGATCTTTCAACCATCGAACTGCGCAGCCGAGCCGACACGGTCACGCTGATCAGGACCGGCGATGAATGGCTGGTTGCAGAGAGAGGCGGCTATCCAGTGAACTTTGAGTCGCTCGTCGGACTGCTTGATACCTTGTCGGAAGCCACCATCGTGGAGAAGAAGACGGCGCGATCTGTCTATCATGCGCGACTGGGGGTTGCAGATCCGGTAGAGGAGGATAGTCAGGCAATTGTCGTCAGCTTGTCTGCGTCTGATGAATCGTCCACCTGGAGCCTGGTCGTGGGTGAGTCGTCGACGGGTGGCAGTGGGGGATCCTATGTTCGGATGGAGAATGACCCCCAGGTCTGGCTGGCCAGCAAATCGATTCAAATTGATGAGGATCCAACCAGCTGGATCAATACCACCATCACGAATGTGGACTCGGACGACGTTATACAGGTCGAGATTGTTCGTGTGGACGGTGAATCACTCATCGTGCGCCAAGACGACGGCGAGGAAAATCTGGTCGTCGACGATGTACCAGACGGCCGGGAGTTGAGGTATGCCACCGTCGCTAACGAACTCGCCCGCTCGCTGACGAATATCAGGATGACGGATGTCAGACCTGTGTCAGGTGAACCCTGGACAGACGCCAATCAGGCGACCTACCAGCTGGTGGATGGCACAAGTGTTGTGGTCCAGGCACGCAAGGAAGGTGAGGAGCACTGGCTACGATTGGACAGAGGCGAAACTGCATTGGCGTCCTGGGAATACAAAGTTACCAGCTATACCTATGAAGATTTTGCCAAGGGGATAGAAGACCTGCTGAAGCCGCTGCCGTCTGAAGACAACGAGACCGAGGATGCTGCCTGAGATTTTGGCTTGGCTCAGGTATCCAGAATAACGACCACCTGATCCTCTTCCACTGCGTCCTCCTCCTTCACGAGGATACTCGCGATTGTGCCAGCGCACGGGGCTTCGACCGGGATCTCCATTTTCATGGATTCAAGAATCATGATGACGTCTTCTTCCTGGACGGTGTCACCCACCTTCATCTCAATCTTCCATACCTTGCCAGTGACTTCTGATTCGATTTCTTCGGTTGCCATGCGCTAAAGCTCCTGTATGTCTGGCTGGTTCTATTCGTCGATCAGGCTCTGATAGGTGAGAACCCGCAACTCCCGTCGCACGGGATAGGCTGACGATGGCAACAACTGCGTCAGCTGGATGGCCAGCATGTCCTCTCCCGGATCGACAAAGAAGTAGGTGCTCGCGGCACCACCCCAGGCGAACTCGCCGGGGGTTCCTAGGATGTTGGCAGTTGGTGGGTTTAGCATCACCGAGAAACCGAGTCCGAAGCCGATACCGTCATAGGGTGTTTCGCTGAAAACCGACTGACCCATACTGGCAAGGTCGCCGTTGCCAGGCATGTGGTTGCTGGTCATCAGTTCGATGGTCTTTCGACCAAGGATGCGTGTGCCATCCAGTTCCCCTTTGTTCAGCAGCATCTGGGCAAACCGGAAATAGTCATCAATGGTTGAAACCAGACCCCCACCGCCACTGAACCTTGAGGGTTTCGTAAGGTAGGTACTTCTGCCCGGAGGTTCGACTAATCTCATACCGTCTTCGGGGGTTCGACTGTAGTTGGCGGCCAGTCGGTGTGCCTTGTCTGCCGGAACCCAGAAGTCGGTGTCAACCATTCCGAGAGGGGTAAACAGTCGTTCGGTGAGGAACTCATCGAAACTCTGGTCGGCAATGGTCTGGACCAGATACCCGCACACGTCTGTCGCGACGCTGTAGCTCCAACGGCTTCCGGGTGAGAAGAGGAGCGGGATGTCGGCCAGACGCTCGACCATCTCAGTGAGATCCCTGGCGGATTCCACGCCCTGATCACGGTACATGGCGTCCACCGGGTGAGCGTTCATGAAACCATAGGTGAGCCCAGAGGTGTGTGTCAGCAGGTCTCTGATCTGCATCGGACGGTCAGCGGGTACGGTACCTTTGGGGGTATAGACCTTCAGGTTGTCCCATCCGGGTATGAAACGGCTTACGGGATCATCGAGCATGAAGTGACCATCTTCATACAGCATGATCAGCGCTGTACTGGTGATCGGTTTTGACATCGAGTATATGCGAAAGATCGTATCTCGTGCGATGGCGGCATCATTTGCCACATTGGACCTGCCCTGGAAGGACAGGTGCGCCACCTTGCCATGTCGTGCGACCAGCGTGGTTGTCCCGGGATACTTTCCTGAATCGATGTAGGATGCCATGAGACCATTTAGTTTCTCTAAACGGTGACTGCTTAATCCCACAGATTCCGGTTCAACAACTTCCATCTGAAAAACGGCCATCCTCGATGTTTTGGCTGGGCACTTCATAATGCTATTTGCCCGAGCACTCTTGGTGTTCAGGTTCATGCGCCCGCGGAGCGGAGAAGCTAACATGATTGTCCCGATTATTCACACCAGCACGCTGTCCCAATCAATGTCCGTTAAACCCATGTCCAAAAAATTCCATGTCCGCTAAATCCATTTGCACCAGATCAGACCAGGCTAACGTATCAAGACAGACCTATGTCGCCCTGGGTAGCAACAAGGGTGAAAGGACCGAGTACCTGAACGAGGCCATTACCCACGTGCAGGATTTGGGTGTCAAAGAACTCGTGGCATCCAGCTTCATGGAAACGGCACCGGTGGATATGCAGGATGATAGCGGGCCCTTTCTGAATGCAGCTATCGCATTCAAGTGTGAATGGTCGCCGGGGGAACTGCTTAAGAGCCTGCAACGGATTGAAATAGAGATGGGGCGTCCGCGGGAACACCAGTACCACGTCGCGCGGGTCGTTGATCTGGATTTGATCGCCGTCGGAGATCTTGTGTTGTCAGAAGTCGATCTCGTACTACCTCACCCCCGGGCACATGAGCGAGATTTTGTACTTGCTCCTTTGGCGGAGATTGCGCCCGATCTTATCTTGCCTGGTCAGACCCTGACGGTGAGTCGGTTATTGTCTGCCCTGTAACAGGGTTAGTCTGATTTCTTGGGCGTAAAAGCAGGCATGGGGAACGGAGATACGTTGTTGCCTGAGGCCTCACTGATCTTGCCGACACCCTGTTTGGCCACTTCGTCGATTCGAACGACGGCATGCATCGGGATGTAACTTCGTGAGACTCCCTCAAACTCGGCTTTCAGCCTCTCTTCGCTGGGGTCGACGACCATAGCGGACCGTTCACCAAATATCATCTCTTCGATCTCGATGAAGCCGTACAGATCGCTTTGAAAAATCTGACGGGCATAGACCTCATAGATACTACCCTGGTTGAAGAAGATGATCTTGTAGATCGGTGTGTCTGCCATAGTGATGTCCGGAGCTTGCCAACGCGCCATTTACGATCGAGCGCGCAAGAGTAACTGAAAAGTACTGGGAAAGGCGATATGGGAGCGCTAAATACTCTTTTCAAGTGAGCGTCGAACCTGCGCGTGCATTCCTTGGCGGTAGGATTATAATTCTCCCCCTTTTTCTACGACTCACAGGAACATTGTGAAGGATGTCGCCTATGGTACATCCGGCTCAAAGACCCGATATGGCCAAGGTATTCATCAAGACTCACGGCTGCCAGATGAACGAGTACGACTCCGCACGGATGCTCGATCTGTTGCGCGATGATGCCGGGTATGAGCCGACGGACGATGAAGCGCAAGCCGATCTATTATTGCTGAACACCTGTTCCATTCGTGAGAAGGCACAGGAGAAGGTTTTCCATCAACTGGGTCGTTGGCGTGAGCTTAAGGAAGCGAAACCTGGGCTTAAGATCGGTGTAGGGGGATGTGTTGCGAGTCAGGAAGGTGAAGCCATCTCAGATCGGGCGCCTTTCGTGGATCTCGTGTTTGGCCCACAGACGTTGCATCGATTGCCGGAGATGCTGAACGAACAGAATGACAGGGGTATCGCCGTTGTTGATATCTCTTTCCCTGAAATTGAGAAATTTGATCGGCTCCCGGAGCCCCGTTCGGAAGGCCCAACCGCCTTCGTATCCATCATGGAAGGTTGCAGCAAGTACTGTAGTTTCTGTGTGGTGCCATATACCCGCGGAGAGGAAGTCAGTCGACCGGTCGCGGACGTGGTCGATGAAATCCTGGCGCTCTCCGAGCAGGGTGTACGCGAAGTGAACCTGTTGGGTCAGAACGTTAACGCCTATCGTGGCCCGGTTTCGGACAATGATAATAGCGTGGTTGACCTCGCGTACCTCATCCGGGTGATTCGGGAAATCGATGGGATTGATCGCATTCGTTACACAACATCCCATCCCATGGAGTTCTCCGACAGTTTGATTGAGGCGTACCGAGACGTACCGGAACTTGTGGACCACCTGCACCTGCCGGTACAGAGCGGGTCTGACCGGGTGCTCGCGCGTATGAAGCGGAACCATACGGTGCTCGAGTACAAGTCCAGAATCAGAAAACTGCGTGCAATCAGGCCAGATATCAGCTTGTCATCCGACTTTATCGTGGGATTCCCGGGCGAAACTGATAAGGACTTCGAGGACACCATGAACCTCATCGCGGAAATTGGTTTTGACCATTCCTTCAGCTTTATTTTCAGCGCGCGTCCAGGCACACCTGCTGCGGATCTTCCTGACGAGACCCCAATGGCGATCAAGAAAGAGCGGTTGGCCGTACTTCAGAACCGTATCACGCAGCAGGCTCAGGAGATCGGCCGAAGGATGGTGGGCACCATGCAGCGGGTCCTGGCGACAGGGCCTTCCAAAAAGGACCCCGCGGAGATGCAAGGCAGAACCGAGAACAATCGCGTGGTGAACTTTAAGGGAGAGATATCTCTGGTAGGCCAGTTCACGGATGTTGAGATCAAGGAGTCACTACCCAATTCGCTGCGAGGCAGACAGGTTGTTTCACCATGACGATCGATGGTCGAAAACACCTGAAAAATTAACATGCTGTCCACTTTTACTCGCATCAGTGAGGGTATAAAGTGAAGTTAACCATCGAAGAATTACCTACGATATACACATCAGTTTGGAAAACGAGATAACCCCTCGCCAGGTTACGCTGGAACCCGACAACAGTCGCCAGCTAGCCACTCTGTGTGGTCCCTTTGACGCCCATCTCAAGCAGATTGAGAAACGGCTTGATGTCACGATCAGAAACCGTGGTCATGAATTCGAGCTGATCGGTGAATCAGGGCGTGTCAGGACCGCGGAGAATCTGCTGACAGCGCTCTATCGTCAGGCTGAAAAGAACCCGGGGCTGAGTTCAAACGATATTCATCTATTCTTGCAGGAGTCCGGATTGGCCGCACTGGAGACATCAGAGCAACATGATCAGAACGATGATGACCTGATCTTTACGCGCAAGAAAAGCATCAAACCGCGTGGAGGCAATCAGCAACGTTATGTCCGGGCGGTTCGAAACCAGGATATCAATTTTGGTATTGGTCCGGCTGGAACAGGAAAAACCTATCTGGCTGTAGCGTGTGCTGTGGAAGCACTGGAGCAGGAACAGGTAAAGCGTATCCTGCTCGTGCGGCCTGCTGTTGAAGCCGGGGAGAAGCTCGGGTTTCTCCCCGGTGACCTCGCGCAGAAAATTGATCCGTATCTGCGACCCTTGTATGACGCGCTCTACGAAATGATGGGCTTTGAGCGGGTAGGAAAGCTGATTGAGCGTGGTGTCATTGAGGTCGCGCCCCTAGCGTTCATGCGAGGGCGGACATTAAATGATTCTTTCATCATTCTCGACGAGAGTCAGAACACCACCGTTGAGCAGATGAAGATGTTTTTGACCCGAATCGGTTTTGGTTCTACGGTGGTGGTGACCGGGGACGCCACCCAGGTAGATCTTCCTCGTGGCACCCGCTCCGGGCTTCGTCACGTACAGCGAATCCTCGAGAGAGTGAAGGGTATTTCGTTCACTGAATTTTCAGCGAAGGACGTTGTGCGACATCCGCTTGTTCAACGGATCGTTGAAGCCTATGAACAGGCAGAGTCGGCGCAGACTGATCCGCGAGATGGTCCCGGTCGGTCAGAGCGCGAATCCAGCACCTAGGTGACCCTCAGGTCGAACATTGCACCAGGTTGAGTTCCAGTTTGCCGAAGGGCGTGATGGGTTGCCGTCAGACGATGACATGCATGCATGGATCACGCTTGCGCTGGAAAGCGACCGTGTCGTGGAATTGACAGTCCGGTTTGCCAGCGAGCAGGAAATGACAACGCTCAATGAGCGGTACCGTCAAAAGTCAGGACCCACTAATGTTCTGTCTTTTCCAGCACAGGAAACACTGCCGGATGGCAGAACCCTGCTCGGCGATGTGGTTGTGTGTGCGGCAGTACTCCGCGCTGAGGCAGAGGCTCAGCGAAAACCCCTGCAAGCCCATACTGCCCATCTTCTGATCCACGGGGTGCTTCATCTTGAGGGCTATGATCACGAATCGGAAGATGAAGCGCTGGCCATGGAAGCGATGGAGACTTCTCTGCTCCGGAAAGCAGGCTTTGACGACCCCTATCAGGTTGCGATACAAACGGCATTACAGGGCGATGACACGAGACCTGAAAAGGGCTCGAACGATGATTGACGGATCTCTCAATAAAAAGACGCCCGATGTGGGGATATGATGAGCAAAGATAACGACGAACCTCCAGGGGTTTGCAGGCAATGAGCGACGACGAAGAACAGCTTGGATGGCTGGAACGGCTGTCGCAAGTGTTCATTCTTGAGCCCACCTCCCGGCGTCAGTTGCTCGAAACACTTCGATCAGCGCAAGAGCGGAATCTGCTGGATGTAGAAGCGCTCTCGATCATTGAGGGCGCAATGACCGTGGCCGAAATGCAGGTCAGGGAAATTATGATCCCCCGTTCCCAAGTCGTGTTTTTGAAGGGGGAAATGGAGATTCAGGAAATCCTTCCCCTAGTCATCGAATCCGGGCACTCTCGATTCCCCGTGCTGGGTGAGAAACCCAACGATGTACAGGGAATTCTGCTGGCTAAGGACCTGCTGCCTCTCGCCAAAAAAGGACGCCAGAAATTTGTGCTCAAGGACGCACTCCGTCCCTGTAATTCGGTACCGGAGAGCAAACGGCTCAATGTGCTGTTGCAGGAGTTCCGCGCGAACCGCAATCATATGGCCATTGTGTTGAATGAGTTCGGCGATATCTCGGGTATTGTGACGATCGAGGATGTGCTCGAACAGATTGTGGGTGACATCGAAGACGAATACGATCTTGACGAAGAGGAGTTCATCCGACAACACGACGATGGCAGCTACACCGTCAAGGCACTCACACCCATCGAAATGTTCAACGAGGTGTTTGAAGCCACCTTGTCTGAAGAGGACACCGACACGGTCGGTGGTCTTGTCATTGCGGAGTTTGGGCATCTGCCAGAACGTGACGAGACGGTCACTATCGACGACTACGAGTTTCGTGTACTGAACGCTGACAATCGTCGAGTCCATCTGTTGCAGTTGGTGCCTCCGGGCCGTTGATAAGCCGTTGATAAGCCGTTGGATATAAGCGGTCGTCGGTCTGATCTGGCTGTCGTTGCAGCAGGTCTCATTTTTCCATTGGGGTTCTCCCCGTTCTATTTCTGGCCGCTCTCCCTGTTGTCCGTTGGCGTGTTCTTCTGGCTGACCGCTGAACGTACCGTCCGGCGGTACTTTCTGTTCGCCTTTGGCAGCTACCTTGTAGGTACTTCCTGGATCTATGTCAGCATCCATGAACACGGCAATGCACCAGTGATGCTCGCGGCACTGTTGGTGTTTCTGTTTGTGCTGGGTATTTCTCTCCCCTGGATAGTGTTTGGCTGGTTGCACAGGCGGGTGATGCGAGAAGGTTCGGCTGCTGTTGCCGGCGCGGTGCTGTTTGCATCGTTATGGATGCTGCGCGAATGGACGTATACCTGGTTTCTTGGCGGTTTCCCTTGGCTACTGGTGGGGTATACACAGGTAGGCCTGGGGTGGATCGCTCCATTCTCGGGAACTTTGCCGGTGGTGGGCGTACTGGGTACTGGCTTCCTGATCGTGCTTGTGACCGCTCTGGTCTTGAATGCACTGCGGGATGCGGAACGACAGAGGCGCCAGCAGCTTTTTGTGCTGGGAGTCGTTGGCCTCTTGGTGGTCGCCTGCCTGCCGCTATCCTGGGTCAAGGAAACCGGAGAGCCGATTCGTGTCAGCCTGGTGCAAGGAAACATCGCCCAGTCTACGAAGTGGCATCCGGATAGTCGCGGTCCGATTCTGGAGACGTATCTTTCCCTTACAGAAACAGAGTGGGGCCAGGATCTCGTCATCTGGCCAGAAGCTGCGTTGACATTCTTCAGGGAGACGGCAGATGATTTGCTGAACCAAATCTCAGAACACGCGAAGACAACTGGAACCACCTTGATACTGGGCCTTCCCGACGCGACGGATGAGGGGCGGTTTCTTAACGCCGCAGTCGCGATTGGTGAGGGTGAGGGTGAGTACTTCAAGAAGCGGCTCGTGGCTTTTGGCGAGTATGTGCCGCTCGAAGATCAACTGCGGGGGCTGATCACCTTCTTTGATCTGCCGATGTCGCGCAACGTGCCCGGACCTGACAGGCAGCGCCCTCTGACGGCGGGCGACCTCCTGATCTCCATGTCGATCTGTTACGAGGTTGTTTTTCCTGAAATGGTTCGGAGCCAGGTGGCCTCTCCGGATCTGCTCGTGACGATCAGCAACGACACATGGTTCGGTTCTTCGCTGGGCCCTGATCAGCACATGCAAATGGCACAGGCACGGGCGATGGAGAATGGGCGATTTCTGCTCCGGGCAACCAACAACGGCATCACCGGAGTGGTCGCTCCGGATGGCGGCTTGCAGTCAACACTGCCACGTTTCGAGGCCGGTGTGCTGAAATCCGAGGTCCGGGCAATGACGGGTGATACACCCTATAGGGTTCTTGGTGACGTCCCCTGGATAGTTCTGGCATTCTTGGTCGTCGCTGTGTCGTTGATGCAACGGTTCAGGCTTCGGCCTGATCTTCAGAAAGAGTAAAGAGTGACGGATAGCTGACAACAAGGCGCTGAATCGACTTTGGTACTGGGTTGGTTCTCGGCAGGTTCTTCACGCGGGCCCGGGATTAGGTAGAATCGCAGTCTTCCTAGGGTGAAACACAAACAGGCGAATCCGCCTGCTGTTTTCGAATATTGAAACAATCTTTGGGCACGAAACGAACGTGAGTGAGAATAAGAGCTATAGCGTAGCTTCCGGTGAGGAAGCAGTGCAATCGTACTGGGCGGAGAACGAGACGTTTGCCGTTACAGAAAATGATCCGCGCGAGAAGTTCTACTGCCTATCCATGTTCCCTTATCCCAGCGGGCAACTCCACATGGGCCATGTTCGCAATTTCACGCTGGGTGATGTGATTTCTCGTTTCCAGCGCCTGAAGGGCAAAAACGTACTGCACCCGATCGGTTGGGATGCCTTTGGCCTTCCCGCTGAAAACGCCGCCATCAAGCGCAATGTGCCGCCAGCCGAGTGGACCCACAGCAATATTGAGTACATGCAGGGTCAGATGAAACGCCTGGGTTTCTCGTTCGACTGGAACCGTGAGTTTGCCACCTGTGACTCGTCCTACTATCGATGGGAGCAATGGTTCTTTACCCGAATGTTCCGGAAGGGCCTGGTTTACAAGAAGGCGGCATGGGTCAACTGGGACCCGGTCGACCAGACCGTGCTCGCCAATGAACAGGTGATTGATGGCCGGGGCTGGCGATCCGACGCACCGGTGGAGCGACGTGAGTTATCCCAGTGGTTCGTGCATATCACGGAATATGCCGAAGAACTTCTCGATTTCCTGGATCGCATGCCCGGTTGGCCGGACAAGGTCAAAACCATGCAGCGCAATTGGATTGGCCGATCCCAGGGCGTTGAAATGACGTTTCCCATGCCAGAGTCACCTGTTTCTGACATAACGGGTGTTGATGTCTACACGACGCGTCCTGATACGCTGTTGGGTGCAACATACCTGGCCGTCGCGCCGCAACATCCACTGGCGACCAGTGCAGCGGAAGAAGATCCTGAACTTCTGGCATTTCTCGATAAGTGCAATCAGACCAGTGTCGCTGAAGCAGATATGGCGAAGCTGCCAAAGGAAGGCATGTTCAGCGGTCTGTACGCGAAGCATCCTTTAACGGACGAAGATATTCCAATCTGGGTGGCGAACTTTGTGTTGATGGAGTACGGCTCAGGCGCGGTGATGTCGGTACCAGCCCACGACCAGCGCGACTGCGAGTTTGCACAGAAATATGGACTGCCGATCAAACAGGTGGTTAAGCCAAAACCGGACAGCGACGAATCCTGTGATATCGCATCAGAAGCCTACGTTTCGAAGAATGGCGTTGTCATGGGTTCGGGCGAATACGATGGTCTGGATTTCGACGCGGCGTTCGACGCGATTGCCGAGGCGCTTGAGAGCAAGTCACTGGGTAAGAGGACAGTGAACTACCGACTTCGAGACTGGCTGGTGTCTCGGCAGCGCTATTGGGGGTGCCCTATTCCAATCATTCACTGCGATCACTGTGGGCCTGTGCCGGTCCCGGACAAAGAACTCCCCATAACATTGCCAGACAACGTGAGCATCGACGGGTCCGGGTCGCCACTATCCAAGATGCCGGACTGGTACAACACGAGTTGTCCGGATTGCGGCAAAGACGCTGTTCGCGACACGGATACGTTCGACACCTTCATGGAATCGTCTTGGTATTACGCCAGGTTTGCCTCTGCGGATTGTTCGGAAGGCATGCTGGATGAACGCATGCAGTACTGGCGCAATGTTGATCACTACGTTGGGGGTGAAGAACACGCCATTTTGCATCTGCTCTATGCACGCTTCTTTCACAAGGTGATGCGTGATGAAGGTCTCGTGGACTCGGATGAGCCGTTTGAGAAACTGTTGTCCCTTGGCATGGTGTTGAAAGACGGTGCCAAGATGTCGAAATCGGCCGGTGATGCTGGTGACCCCCAGGTGCTTCTGAATAAACATGGTGCTGACGCAGTGCGAATGGCGATGATGTTTGCAGCACCGCCGGAACAATCCTTCGAGTGGTCTGAGCATGGGGTTGAGTCAGCAGAGAAATGGCTGCGTAATCGTTTGTGGGCGCGCGTTCAGGAACATCTGGCGCATGGCACACCACCCGAGCTTGAGCCGGATCAACTGAATGATGAACAGAAAGAGCTCCGACGTGTGACGCACGAGACACTGGCGAAAGCAGAAGATGACTATGGGCGACGACTTGCTTTCAATACCGTGGTATCAGCGGTCATGTCGATGATGGGTCAGGTGTCAAAATTTCAAGACACGTCCCCCCAGGGGTTGGCGGTGATGCGGGAGGCATTGTCCGCTGCCATCGTCATCATGTCGCCAATTACACCACACATCTGTCACGTACTCTGGCAGGAGCTGCACGGTAAAGCCATGGAAGACGCCAGCTGGCCGGTCGTTGACGAGAGTGCAATGATCGCCAACGAAGTCGAGTTGATTGTGCAGGTCAACGGCAAATTGCGTGCGAAGCTCACCATAGCCATGGATGCCTCTGAAGAGGAAGCGGAAGCCGCAGCACGAGACATCGAGAATGTCCTGCGATTCCTTGCAGACAAGACGGTCCGCAAGGTCATCCATGTGCCGAATAGACTCATCAACTTCGTCGTCGGGTGATTCCGGGATGAATCGTAACCTGCGCGTAGTCCAGAGGCTGGTTCTACCGCTGTTTGTACTCAGCCTTGCGGCCTGTGGTTTTCATCTGAGGGGGACGGGCCATATGGCCACTCAGATGGCGCCGATCACCGTAATGGATTCCTCGAACCGCGACACAGATCGTGTGCTTCGGGAAGCGCTGTCTCGAATCGATGCGCTGGCAGATGACGAAGCGCGATCGACAGGTCGGATCGCGTTACAGCGTGAGCAGCTGAGACGCCGCCCACTGGCTACCGCTGGCCAGGGCGCCGCGACCCAATATGAGCTGCGCCTGGAGCTGACGTATGAATTCCAGGGAGCGAAGGAGGGTAGTGAGGTCAACACCCGATCAGTTTTTGCGGAGCGCAACTATGAGTTTGATGTGAGCAATCTTGCTGCCAACAGCCAGGAAGAAGAACTATTAACGTCGGAAATGCTGCGCGAACTGGTAGGACAGATCGTTCGTCAACTGGCCGCGATGCAGGAGGCAGACGAAGGACGTTGAAAATATACCCCGAGAAACTGACGGAGCAACTGGGTCGTGACCACACGCTGTATGTGGTCACCGGTGATGAACCATTGGTGGTTCAGGAGTCTTGCGACCTGATTCGGTCATATCTGCGAGGTCAGGGATTCGAGCGGGAGCTCTTTCATGTGGAAGGGCAGTTCAAGTGGGATGAGGTGTTGCACAGTGCCAACAGCATGGGGCTGTTTGCGGAACAGAAACTGCTTGAGGTGCGGATAGCGAACGGTAAGCCGGGCGACGCCGGGTCCAAAGGACTGGCCGCGCTGACAGAACTTCTGACTCTCGAAACAAGGGTGCTTGTGGTGCTGCCCAGGCTTGATCGTTCGAGCCAGAACAGTAAGTGGTTCAAGGGTTTGGAGAAAGCGGGTCTTGTGGTGCAGGTTTTTCCCGTTGATCGATCGAGACTACCAGGTTGGGTGCGTGGACGGTTCAAGCAGGCTGGGTTGTCACCCACGCGCGATGCCGTGGAGGCGTTGGTCGATCGTATTGAGGGCAATCAACTGGCTGCGGTCCAGGAGATCGAGCGCATACGCCTGATCAGTGCGAGCAGGGAGGTCACTGCTGAAGATGTCGTCAACAGCGTCGCAGATGCTGCGCGATTCGATGTTTTCATGCTGATAGACGCTGCACTGGCCCAGGATGCAGATCGTGTGGTCAAAATATCAGAAGGCCTGCGGTCAGAGGGTGCCGAGCCGCTCATGGTGCTGGCGATGGTCGCACGGGAAGTTCGGATGCTGCTGGCCATGACCGAACAGAAACGAGCGGGAGGTGATGTCGGGAAACTCATGAGCACCTATCGCGTATTTCCCAAGCGGAAACCGATTGTGGAGCGGTGTGTGGCTGCCCGGACCTACGATGACATTATTCGGCTGATGCCCATACTGGCCCAGGCAGACCGAATGGCGAAAGGGATGGCGAGTGGTGATCCCTGGACCTGTATTCGTGAGATTCTGCTATCGGTGGCGGGAGTGAACATCACGGCGATGAGCCGTTCTGCCGAACTTTGAGGAACTCCTTCATCCGCCGTTTCAACATGGCAATTTCATCGCTTTCTGGCTATTCTTGGCAGCCCCTCGAAACGGCCTATTCGTGTCCTGCGCGGGCCGACATAGTTGATGTGTGGTTAGCGCATGGGTAAGTGTACTGTCGCCGGAAGATCCGGCCAGGGGAGTTTTTGTCATTCAGTCAACAGACAACAATCAGACAGGCAGATAGTGATGTCAAAAGGTAATGCACTCGATGGGAGCGGCATCCCGGATACCAAGGTCAGCGTCGCCGATGCATTTGGTATGGAAATGGACCTCGAAGTCCCGGCGTTTTCAGAGCGGTCTGAGCATGTGCCTGACGTGGATGATGCCTATCTGTTCAATCCCGAAACCACACTGGCAATACTTGCGGGATTTGCGCACAACCGCCGTGTCATGGTTCAGGGTTACCACGGTACCGGAAAATCGACACACATCGAGCAGGTTGCGGCACGACTGAACTGGCCGTGTATCCGGATCAACCTGGATAGCCACGTGAGTCGTATTGATCTCGTGGGTAAGGATGCGATCGTCCTCCAGGACGGTAAGCAAGTTACGGAATTCAAGGAAGGGCTGTTGCCCTGGGCGTTGCAACGAGCCTGCGCCCTCGTTTTCGATGAATACGATGCAGGACGGCCCGACGTGATGTTTGTCATACAACGGGTGCTTGAGGTTGAAGGCAAGCTCACGTTGCTGGATCAGAGCAAGGTGATCGCGCCACATGAGTCATTCAGACTGTTTGCGACCACCAATACCATTGGACTTGGTGACCCTACAGGGCTTTACCATGGTACGCAGCAGATAAACCAGGGTCAGATGGACCGCTGGAATGTCGTCACGACGCTGAATTACCTGCCGCACGACAACGAGGTTGATATCGTGTTGTCCAAAGTTTCCAAGATGGACAGGAAGAAAGCAGGTCACATGGTGTCCGTGGCGGAGCTGACTCGCCAGGGGTTCATCAACGGTGATATTTCGATCGTGATGTCACCTCGGACGGTAATCATGTGGGCGGAAAACACCGCCATTTTCAATGATTATGGCCTCGCCTTCCGGATGACCTTCCTGAACAAATGTGACGAAACTGAACGTGCGATCGTGGCAGAGTATTACCAACGCTGCATGGGTGAAGAACTGCCGGAATCCGCGTCCAAACTGGTACTCGCGTAGTCGGAGACACCATGTCCCAGCCGGAAGACCAGTCGGAGCTGTTCAAACAGGCAGTGACGTCCACCATGCGAGCGATCTCGGGCAATGATGAGCTCGCGGTGACGTTCGGCCGCGGAAAGCCCTATATACAGGGTGACCGCGCGCGCGTGCCCATGCCGGATTCATCTCTAGCAGACGCTGAGTTGGCCGCGCTGCGGGGGACCTCTGACAAATTCGCTCTCAAAATGCGATTTCACGACGAGGGCTGGCACCGCGAACATCGACCGCAGGCGGGAATAGCGCAGGATGTGTTCGATTGCATCGAAGAAGCTCGCGTTACTGCGATTGGCAGTGGGTTGATGCAGGGTGTTGAGGACAATCTGTTTGCTCAGTTGGATGCTCAATGTGAAGAGAGGGGCTATCACAAGGTTATTGATCGAAAGGATGCACCCCTAGGTGAAGCCGTTGGCTTCCTGATTCAGGAGAAGCTGACTGGTCGCCTGCCAGAACCGGCACTTCGTGTACTTGAACCGTGGCGGGATTTCATCGAAGACCATATAGGTCCGGATACGGATGAGCTCGAAGCCTGCGTCAAGGACCAGGCGGAGTTCGCACGCATCGCGCGGCGGATGATTCAGGACATGGGGCTGACTGACGAATGGGGTCAGGAGGACGGCGATCCTGACGCGGACGACTACGATCAGGATCCTGAAGAAAGCGAATCCGGTGCGAGCGAAGAGGCTGGAGGCCAGGACGCTGAAGGTGACGTCGAAATGACCGATGCCGTTGAGGGTGACGTCCCAGCGGATATCGACTCAATGGAAATGGGCGAAGCGGAGGGTGAGGAAGACGAGCCCGGTGGGCCACCAGATGGCGCGCCCCCACAGAATTGGAATCGCCCCCGAGAATCAGACTACGAGGCGTTCACGAAAGAATTTGATGAGGTCATTCCTGCCAGCGAACTCTGTGACGTAGAGGAATTGCTGCGCATGCGTGGTGTCCTTGATCAGCATCTGCAGAGTTCGCAGGTCATCATCAGCAAACTGGCGAATCGACTGCAACGCAAATTGATGGCGCAACAAAATCGCACGTGGGAGTTTGATCTTGAGGAAGGCACGTTGGACACCTCACGGCTGACGACGGTTGTTATGGACCCGTTTTCACCGCTCGCGTTCAAACAGGAAAAGGATATGCGATTTCGAGACACCGTGGTGTCACTGCTGATCGACAGTAGTGGTTCCATGCGAGGCCGCTCGATCACCATTGCAGCCATGTGCGCGGATATCCTTGGACGTACGCTGGAACGTTGTATGGTGAAAGTGGAGATTCTCGGATTCACCACACGTGCCTGGCGGGGTGGTCAGTCCCGGGAGCGCTGGCTGCAGAAGGGCAAGCCACCTCAACCTGGTCGACTGAATGACCTGCGCCACATCATCTACAAGGAAGCGGACGCGCCCTGGCGTCGTGCCCGAGCCAATCTTGGCCTGATGATGCGCGAGGAGCTGCTGAAGGAGAATATTGATGGGGAAGCGCTGATCTGGGCGCATAACCGGATTGTGGGTCGTCCGGAAGATCGTAAGATTCTGATGGTGATCTCCGATGGTCTACCCGTCGACAACAGCACGCTGCTGGTCAATGCCAGCAACTACCTTGAACAACACCTGAAATATGCGATCGATATGATCGAAAATCACTCACCGGTGGAGCTTGTTGCCATTGGAATCGGCCATGATGTAACGCACCACTACCGACGTGCGGTCACGATTACCGATGCGGAGCAACTAGGCGACGCGATGACTGAACAGCTGGTGGATCTGTTTGACGAGAAATCGAATGCCAACGGTGCGACCCTACGGCCGGCACAGATCGAATAGTGCACCGTCGTCCCCTGCTCACGTTGCTGGACAACTATTCGGCGCGCTTTCCAGCAGAAGAGGCCACGGTGAACCGGCTCCGGAATTTTGTCGAAGCGAACACCCACTGCTTTGAGCGTTCACTCCTGATTGGGCACGTCACCGGTTCCGCATGGCTACTGGACAGTAACGGGCAACGAGCGCTTCTCACACACCACCGAAAGCTGGGTCGCTGGCTACAGCCGGGTGGCCACGCGGATGGTGACGCTGACGTAGCAAATGTGGCACTCCGCGAGGCGATCGAGGAATCGGGGATAGACGATATTGCCGCACTGTCCACGAAGATATTTGATATTGATATCCATGAGATCCCGGCACGCGGTGCTGAACCGGCCCATTTTCACTATGACTGTCGATTCCTGCTGCAGGCAGCTCACAACAAGTATGTGGTCTCCGAAGAGTCCAACGACCTTCGGTGGATCAGTGCCGACGAGATCACCAATCTGACTGATGAGGAATCGGTGTTGCGCATGGTGCGCAAGTGGCTCGATTCCGCTCAGGCATAGGACGCTATCGCGCTTACGAACCCGCCTTTTGATTCAGGCAACCCGCTGTTGCGTCCTTTTTGGTCAGTGTTGCAAGGCAGGCGCTGGCGACCTCATGGCCCTTGAGTACGAAGTGCTCTTTAAAGAACGCATGTCGCCCTTCACTCAAAAAATCGTGAGGGGTCAAAACGCCTGAGAAAACGGGCACGCCGGTCTCCAGCTGAACTTGCATCAACCCGTCGATCACAGCGGTTGCAACGAACTCGTGACGATAGATCCCTCCATCGACGACAAGCGCGGTTGCAACGATGCCGGCGTATTCGTCCGTGGATGCCAGTTGTTTGATACGAAGTGGAATCTCGAAAGCACCGGGCACTTCGAATACCTCAACCTGGCTATTGTCGGATTCGCCCCACGTTTTGATGAACGAGTGTCGGAACTCATCAACAATATCTCGATGCCAACATGCCTGCACCAGTGCGATCTTGTTTCGGGAAGCAATATCGGAGATTTTGGGATCGAATTGAGTCATCTGTTGTTTCCTTTTACCTGGACAAAAAACAACAGGGCAAACAAGGGGGAAAGAAGGACACAGTGATCCAAACAAGCAACCTCATTCTCATAACCAGACTGTGACTGTCGGCCCCGGAATCCAACCGGGTCTGCTGTCCTCCTGCTCGCGCAGAAGCGCCCGCGGGCTACACGTCAACACAGACCAACCAAGCGTTGGTCGGGTCGTGATTACCGCCGGTAGGGACTTTCACCCCGCCCTGAGAATTGTCGCTACTGGAGCGACAGCTAGATTATACCGATCTGTTCGCCTGATGGGATGGTTTTGATCAGGCTGATCAAGCACCCGTATTGTTTTTTCTGGTGCAAGCGCCGGTCGTTGAGTTTGTAAAACACCCGCAGGCTCTTTTCTCATCGGGTCCCGAGGTGAGTGGCGATTTTCTCTGCCAGCATGATCACGGGCGCATTGAGATTCCCATTGGTGATGTGCGGGAAAATAGAAGCGTCGACAACGTAGAGATTCTCCATGCAGTGGACCTGGCCCTTTGGGGTCACCACGGATTGATCGTCGACACCCATGCGACACGTGCCGCATGGGTGATAGGCACTTTCCGCGTGCGTACGAATGAAGGCATCCAGGTCATCGTCCGATGTGGCAGCGTCCCCTGGTCTTATCTCATCCCCCCTCACGTCAGCAAAAGCCGGTTGTGCAAAGATGTGGCGAGCTGCACGGATCGCGGCTCGGAATACTCGCCAGTCCGTCGGATCCGACATGTAGTTGAATTGGATTTTCGGTGGGTCCGATGGGTTATTGCTGTTGAGCGACACCGAGCCTCGACTCGAGGGCAACATCGGACCGACATGCGCCTGGAAACCATGCTGCGCGGATCGCGCACTACCATCATATTGCATAGCAGCTGGTAGGAAGTGGAACTGGATATTGGGATACGGCGCGGTATCGCTGCTACGAATGAAGCCACCGGTTTCAAAGTGGTTGGTCGTGCCCAGACCACGTCGTGTGAGCGACCACTCAATGCCGATCTTTGCACGACCAAACAGGCCTAGATCGCTGTAAAGCGAAATCGGTTGTGTGCAGGCCTGCTGAATATAGATTTCCAGGTGATCCATCAGGTTCTCACCCACGCCCATGAGATCCTGCTGTACGGGGATATTGAGAGCGCTGAGCTGATCCGCAGGGCCTATACCCGATAACATCAGAAGCTGTGGTGAGTTGATCGCGCCACCGCACAGGATGACCAGGTTGGCACCCAGCCTGACCTCGCGCCTACCCACCGTCGCTGTCGCACCGATCGCATGGTGGTGATCCATCAATATCTGACTGGCAAGAGCGTTACGAATAACCCGCAGATTCTTTCGATGTATCACAGGATGCAGATAGGCGTGCGCCGTGGAGGCCCGTATGCCGTTCGCCACGGTCATGGGTAACGGGCCGAACCCTTCCTGCTCGTTGTCATTGAGGTCCTGCCGGCGAGGGTATCCCGCCTGCTCAGCGGCTGTCAGGAAACGGTTGTGCAGTGGATTGCTGAATGTGCCATCCGTAACCGATAGGGGCCCGTCATGACCACGGAATGGATGGGGTTTATTCTGACCTGCGAAGTGTTGTGCCTTTTTGAAGTAGGGGAGCACGTCCTGGTAGGCCCATCCTTCAGCGCCCATTTGTTGCCAGCGATCAAAGTCCGCCGGATTGCCGCGCACATAGACCATGCCGTTGATGGACGAGGATCCCCCTAACAGTCGACCACGAGGACATAACAATCGCCGGTTGTTGAGATGGGGTTCCGGTTCGCTGACGTAACCCCAGTTGAATTTCCTGTGGCGTACCGGCAAATAGAACGCGGAGGGCATCCGGATCATGGGATGGCGGTCGTTGCCACCGGCTTCGATCAACGTGACTGTACGTTGGGAGTCGGCGCTCAGTCGATTCGCCAGAACACAACCGGCGGACCCGGCACCAATGATCAGGACATCGCTGTGATGGATATCCCTGGACATGGCGGTCGTCGACGAGTGGTCAGGCAAACGCCTGTTGAAGTGCTGCCACAGTTTCGGCGATCAGTGCCTTGCCATCGTCGAGAATCGGGGACAACTGGAACAACAGATGAGGCTCACCGGGCCACTGCTTGTGCTGTACTGCGACGCCAGCTTCGGACAGCGCCTTGGCATAATCGTTACCTTCATCCCGAATGGGGTCATACTCGCAGGTGGCGATATACGCCGGGGCGACACCGGCGTGACTGTCTGCGAGCAATGGCGACAATCGCCAGTCCCCGGCAACCTCGTCGTGATTTTGTTCTCCGGCCAGATGCGTAAAGAAATAGTGCATGGAAGCCAGCGTCAGAAAGGGTGCATCCTGGTTGTCGATGAGGGATTGCCGCATTGTGTTGCTGGTACCTGGAACGTGCCCTCGAGCATCTGTTGCTGGGTAGATCAGGGCCTGTAGTTTGAGATCAAGGCCCGCATCGCGTGCCGTCAGCGCAACGTAGGCAGAGAGATTGCCACCCGCCGAATCACCGGCGACCGCTATCCTTGCATCATCACCGCCAAAGTCGGCCGCGTTTGCTGCGACGTACTGTGTTGCTGCCCAGCAGTCATCGTGTGAAGCTGGGAAGGGGTGTTCCGGCGCAAGTCGATAGTCCACGGCAACGACAACGCAAGGCACCTGGTTCGCGAGCAGCCTGCATTCGCGGTCATGGGTTTCGAGGTCACCGATCACCCAGCCGCCGCCGTGAAAGTAGACTACTATAGGGAGCGTGTTATCCGGCTGTGGTGAATAGACACGTACGGGGATATCGCCAGCAGGGCCGGGGATCGTCCGGTCCGCCACACTGGTGACCTCGGGTACAGGGCCAAGCATATTGCCCAATGCCTGGTAACCGGCTCTGGCCTGATCTGGTGGCAATTCGTGGGTGTCAGGACGACCTTCGTTGGCGGTGGCCATCGAGTCAACAAGTGCCTGGGTCTGGGGATGTAGTGGCATGATAGGTGTTCACAGTCGGATGTTCGGTTGCAGCATAGCGGGGTGTTTCCCTGTACGCTAGGCAACCGATTCCCTGATATGGAGAAGACTGTGGCACACCTCACCACGGCAGAACTGGAAGCCGGCCTTGACACGATCAAACAGGCGCCGAAAGACAGCGGTTGCCTCGAGATGATCGTACAACGACCTGATATTGGCGAACGCATAACGATCGAGGAAGGTGAGTTGTCGCTCGAAGAAGGATTGTTGGGTGACAACTGGAAAGACCGCCCAAACGCCCACCCGGAAATGCAGCTTAATGTCATGAATGTCCGTTCGACGGCGCTGGTGGCACAGGACCGGGACCGCTGGGCACTTGCTGGGGATGAGCTCTATGTGGATTTGATCTCAGCCTGGAAAACCTGCCCGTCGCTACACGACTCGCGTTGGGAGAAGCTGTCGTTGAGGTCACTGCTGTACCCCATCGTGTCCGTGCAAAATTTGTCGATCGGTTTGGCGCTGACGTGATGGCATTTGTAAATTCCGAGGTTGGATGCCAGCTGAATCTTCGAGGTATTAACGCCAAGATTGTGCAGGCAGGTGCGATCCGTGTCGGCGACAACATCGCAAAACGGGACGGTAATGATGGCTGACGCAAAAGCGGCTGCCCAAGAAGGCGAGAACAGGAAAGGAACGGGGAAAACGCAACGTAACACTATGCCTCGAAACATTGTGCCCCGCGAGATGAACCCGACATTGACGACGGCCTTGTCTGCCGACGTTGATTCGTTCCTCAAGAATGGTTTTCTCGTTGTCGAAGATGCGATAACACATGCTCAGGTGGAATCGCTGAGGGCGGCACTGGACGAGACCTATGCCAGAACAAGTGGTGGAGAGCAGTTTATTCATGAGCTTCTGGAGGAGGATTCTCGTTTTGAGTTTCTGCTGGATCACCCCCCTGCATTGTCTCGCATCAAAGCGTTGCTTGGGAACTGTATTCAGCTCCACAGCGCGACTGCACGAGTCACCCAAGGAGAGGTACCGGATCAGGGATGGCATCGTGATGGACCGTGGCCAGTCGATCCAAATGGGACTCCCTACGGTAGCCGGCCAGGTCAGATCAATTGCGGTTATTTTCTCGACGAACTGACGGAAGAAAATGGTGCCATCGCGGTTGTGCGAGGCAGCCACCGGAATCCAGCATCGCCGTCACACAAGCCGGACCCTCGCCCTGATGAGGTTCGGGTCTATGCAAAGCCCGGTCAGGCAGTGTTGTTTGATGGATGGATCTACTATCGCGGCGTAGCCAACGTTTCCGGTGAAATGCGACGAACCTGTCTGATGTGTTACCAGAACTCGTGGATGAAATCCCGCGAGTCGTTCAGTGGCCCGGTCGCAAGGCGTTTCCGGGAGGAAGGTACCGATGAGCAGAGACTTTTAATGGGTGCGATCGAAAAGTGGTAATGATGGGAACTGTGAAGTCGATTTCTACCGCGCTGTGTGGTCAACCAGTCCGGCTCGGCGAATAGAATCTGTGTTCAGTGGGACTTCTCGGACCCGGATCCCCGTGGCATCAGCAATGGCATTGGCGATCGCGGCTGGTGTTGGACCATGTAACGCTTCTCCAGCACCCAGCGAAGGTGAGGTGGGATCCTCGATCAGCTGAACATTGACGGTTGGAATCTCGGAAAACCGGAGGATTGGATAACTGTCCCAGTCAACCGAAGTCGTGCCATAGCGATTGAAACTGACCGATTCTTTCAGAGACCAGCTGGCGGACTGGATGAAGCCGCCTTCCAGCTGATTACGAAGTCCGTCCGGGTCGACGACGCGTCCGGCATCCGCAACGATGATCGCATGTTCCAGGGAAACCTCCAGCGTCTCGTCGTCGACATCGAGGAATACACACAGCGCTGCATACGTCTGTCGGTTTTTGTATTGCGCGAACGCAAAACCCCGCCCGGGATGGTGACCATCTTGGTGCCTCGGTGCATAGTCGGATGCCAGTGCACGGCAACGCTGCAACACGGCAACTGCGCGCGGGTCTTCCAAGTGTGCCAACCTGAAAGTCACTGGATCGATTTCATCAAGCCTTGCCAGTTCGTCTATTGCTGACTCGATGGCAAAGACGTTCGCAAACGCGCCCAGACCACGGGTTGATGAAGTTCGGATACGCTGATCCCGGTTCAGGTGTTTGACGATACGACGATCCTCAAACTGATACAGGGGATCGGCATTTCGGTGAATACCGGAATGATTGCCGCGACCGGGTTGCGGTATAGGCCGCGGTATCGCTTCTTCCTGCTCCCATGCGGCGACGAGGTTGGACGCGCCTTGCATCCCGAAAGGGCGCCCAGAGTGGGTCTGGCTGTAGATATCGGCGCTCCAGTACCGAACACGACCGTTTTCGATGTTCGCGGCGACATCAATCAACGTGCCGGGGCTATAGGGCTCATAGCGATGCTCGTCTTCCCGTTCCCACTTGAGCAGGATGTGGGAACCAGGAACGTGCAGAGCCAGTTTGGCAGCATCCATCGCGGCATCATCTGCGCCATTGTGGCCATAACAACCGGCGTTCTCCGTGTGGATGACGGTGACCTGGTTTCCGTTGAGTGAGAGCGCGTTCGCAAGCGCGTCGCGTAGCAACGAGGGACCCTGAGCATGGCTGTAAACGGTCAGGTGGTCATCCTGCCAAATCGCGATCGCGGCCGAGGGTGAGAGCGATCCGTGCATGTGCCATGGTTTTCGATAGGTCGCGCTGAAGTTACAGGCCGGCACGTCGGGTATGGGTTCGTCACCCGGGGTGCCGTCTACCACCAGCAACCGGGTGTCGGTATCTCGAAGCCAGTCGGATCCATTGGGAGTTTCGTGAGAAGCGTCCAGCTGCCATGAGATGGTGTCGTTCAGATGTTGCCTGGCGGCTCGAACGGCGTCTTCTCGATCGGCGATGACACCGATGAAGTTGCCGTCGCGAACGATGTTCGCCAACGATTCCTTTAAGTCGCTGGTCTGGTCAGGGTAGTGATTGATCGACGGTCCACGAACGACTCTACCGTGCTTCATGTGAGGGAATTGCAGATCCTGTATAAAGGCCTTGCCCCCGGTGACTTTGTGCGGTAGATCAATTCGTGCGGTGCGTGGTGTCTCGGAAGTACCTAAGGTGTCAGAGGCATCTGAGGGGCGCGGTTTGGGATTGCCCGTTGCTTCCACATCTATTTGCCCGCCGCTAAGGATTTCGTCAAAGCTGAGGCTGTTGTTGGTTCCGGGATTGTGGATGAGGCCGTCTTTAACGACCAACGCGCTTGGGTCGGCCTCCAGGCGATCCGCGGCTCGGTCCAGAAGGTGCGCACGTACCTCGGCTGACGCCTGTCTGATGGCCGCACCGGTGGTTTCAATTGACATACTGCCAGCTGTGATGCCCTCTTCAGGTCCACTCTCCGTGTTGCCCGAGACGACATCAATGCGTGAAATCGGAAAGTTCAGTTCGAATGCCGCAATGGAGGCCACGGCGGTCTTGATTCCCTGCCCCAGTTCCACTTTGCCGGTGTAGACGATCAACCGATCACCTTCAAACCGAATCCAGGTGGAAAGCCTGGGGTTCCGTCGCAGTGAAAACGGAATGCTCATCGCTTGTCTGCCGCGCGAAGGATCGCATCAATGATGCGATTGTGAGCCCCGCACCGACACAAGTGGTCGTCCAGCGCTGTCATCACGTCACTTCTGGAGGGCGCAGGATTCTCATCCAGCAATTTCGAGGCGGTGACCAGAATTCCCGAAAGGCAAAAACCACACTGGCCGGCATTCAGGTCCATGACAGCCTGTTGTAGAGGATGTGGGTTTTCAGGGGTTCCGAGACCCTCTACTGTGGTGATCGATTGCCCGGCTGCTTCAGCCATCGAATGGGTACAAGCGTAGACAAGTTTGTTGTCAATTTTGACGCAACAGGCACCGCATTGTTCTTTACCGCAACCGAACCTCGGACTGGCAAGGCCAACCTCGTTTCGGAGCACGTCCAGCAGCGAAGTTGCAGGATCAACATCGAGCGTCACGGAGGTCTGATTGATAATGAGTTCCAGCTGCGTCATCAACGCGCCTTGGTAAGGAGCTTACACGAAAGCTATAACAGGCTGTGTGACCGAAGCAAACGTGTTATCGCGTGTCCTGCTGGGAATCCCGAGGGGCCAGGCGTATGTTGAACTTCGCATTGCATCCATGAGCCTGGAGATCAAGATGAGTGATTCATACATTGCCCCGACACCTGACCAGATTGCGCACGTTCGTGATTTATCGATTGACGGCCCGATCGTCATGCTGAGCTTCGGTTCAGGCCGGACGGTGGTGAAGCAGAATGCGCGCGTTACGGTGCAGTGGCAGGTGGTCACCTGCAGAAAGCGGGTGCGAAGGTGAAATTGCTTGCGAATGTTGTAGCCACGGTCATTGGCGGCGAGGAGTGGGACCGAATGATTCTGGTGGAGTACCCATCAAAAGAAGCGTTCCTGTCGATGTCGGGCGGGGGGACTACACCAGTGATGTGCGTGCGAATGCACTGCTGGATTCTCGTCTGATCTGTATGCAGGCAATTGACCTGCCGGTGTAGCAAGAGTTGGGAAGTCTGTATTGAGATGTATCGGATCTGGTACAGGCGTTGATCTTACTCGGCCAGTAGGTGACAGCTGGCGCGGTGGCCTTCTGAGACAATCACCTCTGGTGGTGGTGTGGTGCACTGGGAACTTGCTTTAGGACACCGGTCAGCAAACCGGCAACCAGGGCCGGGGTTGACGGGTGATGTGATCTCACCCCGAATGGGTTCCACAGATCGGGCGCGTTCCGTGTCGGGATCCGGTTCGGGATTGGAGGCAATCAGCAGTTGTGTATACGGATGCTGTGGATTGAAGAATACTTCATCCGATGGGCCCTCCTCGATAATTTTCCCGAGGTACATGACCGCCATGCGATCGCTGATATAGCGCACCATCGAAAGGTCGTGAGCGATGAACAGCAGGGTCAGGCCCATACGTTCCTTCAACTCGGCCAACAGATTGATGATCTGTGCCTGTACCGAAACGTCGAGTGCAGAGATGGGCTCGTCACACACGACAAAATCAGGCTCGATCATCAGTGCCCTCGCGATACCAATGCGCTGTCGCTGGCCGCCGGAAAATTCATGGGGGTACCGTGTCATGTGATCCGGATGAAGCCCTACGGTCGTGAGCCAGTCTGCGATAGTGTCAGACATCGCGCGTGTGTCGGTTTGGCCCTGCAGCCGTAAGGACTCACTGAGAATGTCAAAAACTGTCATTCTTGGGTTTAGCGATGCGTAGGGGTCCTGGAATATCATCTGCAGATGGCGTGCATAGCGTACATGGTCGACAGGACGGAACCGAGCCGGCAACACATCGTTCTGATAGCAGATCTCTCCGGTATCACGCGTATGCAGGCCGACGATCATCCTTCCCAACGTAGACTTTCCAGAACCGGATTCTCCAACCAACCCAACAACCGTCTCTGCAGCAACGGTGAGTGACACGTCGTCGACAGCATGTAGTTGCTGGCCTCGACCCAGCGAGAAGTACTTGCTGACATTTTGGAGTGTGATCACGAGGACGGCCGCACAGGATTGTTTTCGCTGGGGGCAAGCTCATGGTGTAGCCAGCAACGAGCCTCGTGTGTCGAGGCAATATCAATTGGTGACATCTCTGGTGGATGGCTGTCGCAGATGGTCATGGCATGTGGGCAGCGGGCACAGTAGCCGCACCCAGTGGGTGGAGAAAAAAGGTCCGGTGGACTGCCAGGGATAGGTTCCAGGACACGATCGGGGTGTCGGTTGGACGGCATCGCCTGTTGCAGGCCCAGGTTGTAGGGATGAGCCGGATGGTAAAAGACATCGGTCACGCTGCCTGTCTCGACGATCTCACCCGCGTACATCACGGCCACCTGATCGGCCATTCGGGCGACCACGGCAAGGTCATGTGTAATCAGGATGATCGACATCCCATTTTCCTTCTGCAACGACTGCATCAGCTCGAGAATCTGCGCCTGTATGGTGACGTCCAGCGCTGTCGTGGGCTCGTCTGCAATGAGGATGGCGGGTTCACACGCCAGTGCCTGGGCGATCATGGCACGCTGTAACATGCCGCCTGAAAACTCGAAGGGATATTGCTGTGCTCGTCGCCTGGGTTCTGGAATGTGCGTTCGCGCCAGCAGAGAAACGGCCGCTTCCTGCGCCTGTTTTCTCGTGTATTGCTTATGAACGACAAGTGTTTCCGCAACCTGGTCGCCGATGCGCATGGTAGGGTTCAGAGACGTCATCGGATCCTGGAAGATCATGCCCATGTGGACACCGCGGACGCCCTGCGCGCCAGTTGTGACCAGGTCCTGGTCCATGAAGCGTGCACTGCCTTTGGTGATGCGTCCTGGTGGTGTTGGGATCAGTCCCATCAGGCTTTGCACGGTCACAGATTTACCACACCCGGATTCACCCACGATGGCCAGAGTCTGGCCGGCATGCAGATCGAAGGACACGTCGCGAACAGCGTTGACGACACCGCCAAACGTATCAAATTCCACGGCAAGATTGCGTACGGCAAGGATCGGCGTTGTCATTCGCGCCCTCTCATGCGTGCGTCCAGCGCCTCAGTCAGTCCGTCACCAAATAGATTGAATGCCAGTACCGTAATGCTGATGAGTACTGCAGGGAGAATCAGTTCATGGGGATGTGCCAGCATCGTTTTGACACCTGCGTTACACATGGAGCCCCAGGAGGGAGTCGGAGGCGCAACGCCCATTCCAATGAACGACAGGAACGCTTCTGTAAAGATGGCCATGGGCACGGCAAAGGTGAGCGTCACCAGCACAACCCCCATCGTGTTCGGGAGAATGTGCCGTGCGATCAGGTAGTGATTGCTGGCACCCATCAACCGGGCAGCATCGATATAGCCCTGTTCGCGAATCTGGAGCACCTGTCCGCGAACGAGACGTGCGGTCGCTGGCCAGCTGAGAAGAACAAGAGCGACCAGCATAGGGATGATCCCGCTCTCCCCTGGGCCGATACCAAAGGCAATCTTGAACAGGATCATGAACAGCAGAAACGGTAACGCGACGACAAAGTCTGCGAAACGCATCAGGATATTGTCGATGCTCCCGCCGACATAACCGGCGAAGCCACCGTAGGCAACGCCGAAAATCACAAAGGCCAGGGGGGCGAGTACACCGATAAAGAGTGATACCCGCGCGCCTTCCATCAAACGCGCGAGCATGTCCCTGCCGAGATAGTCGGTACCCAGGGGATGAAACGCGAGGCTCACTTCATCACCGGGTTGTGGATTGTTGGAAAGATCGCGCTCAAGTGCGTCCTTATGGGTGATCGCGAGCTGCGGACGAAGTTGAAGAGTGCTGAATACTGCGGCCTCATCAAAACCGTCAGTGGCGACAACCGAATAAAAATATTCCTCGGCTTTCAGGTTAAGGCGGTCCTCGTAACCATGTTTATTGCCGGTGTCGACACTGCTGAGCGGCAGACCGAGATCCTGCATGGATGTCGGGGGACGAGTATTGCGATAGATGCTGTAACCACCTGCGCCGGGGACGGGCTCCCAGATCAGGCGCACAGTCTGGGTGTTGGGAGGTTCCGCTGCGGTGAGGCCTTGTGCCGATGCCAGTTCCTCAGGCAGAAGATCACCATATTTGGGAATGGCCTGGTCAACGGGCGCAGCCCATCGTTTGTATGCAGGCACGATCAATGCCTGTCTCACGAACCCCGGCGCTTGAGACGTCTGGTTCAGGTCCTGTCTTGAGGCATCTACCTGCCACAGGAGTGGGCCCGCCATCGTAAACAGCGCCAACGCGATCAGGATATACATCGAGATGATTGCCCGGGTGTTCTGTTTCAATCGTCGCCACGCGTCCTGCCAGTAGGAAAGGGAAGGCCGCGCGATGGATTCGTGGTCCTCACGGTGATCAAGGGGTGCAAAGTCCAGCTGGGTGAATTTGTGCGATTGCTCGCTCACGTCGACAACCTCACCCTCGGATCAATCAATCCGTAGAGGATATCCACCAGGATTACCATCAGGACGAGGAATGCGCCGTAGAAGACGGTTGTTCCCATGATGACGGTGTAGTCTAGCTGCTGTACAGCCTGGACGAAGTAACGGCCGAGCCCAGGGATGGCGAATACATACTCAACGACAAACCCACCCGTTGTGATGGCCGCGATCTGGGGGCCCAGTACTGTGACCACTGGCAGAATGGCATTACGAAGTTGGTGGCGCAGAAAGATCCGTTGAGCGGACAGTCCTTTCGCGTGCGCGGTTCGAATGTAGTCTTCACCCATGACGTCGATCATCGAGGTACGCATGAGTCGGGTCAGCAGTGCCATGGTGCCTAGGCCCAGAACCAGCGCCGGCATCAACATATGGGTAAAGGTGCCCCAGCCTGCAACCGGGAGCACCGTTGTCCCGACCATGGCATTCAGGTGCACCAAAGCGAGCTGACCGGTAGCCGCGAATACAAAACCGGGTACTGAGATCCCAAGAATTACCAGAAACATGATGGTGATGTCGGGGAGGCGATTGCGATACAGCGCAGTCAACGCACCCCACAACATGCCGCCCAGCGCCGCGATGACAACGGCGAGAATGCCCAGGATGGCTGAGACAGGGAAGTGCTCACGGATAATGTCGTTGACTCGACGGTTTTGCTGTGTGAAGGAGATCCCAAAATCGCCCTTAAGCATGTTACTGATAAAAATGACGTACTGTTTCGACAGTGGTTTGTCGAGTCCGTAACGTGCTTCCAGGTTTCGTCGAATCTCCTCTGACACGGCCTTGTCGTTCATCAACGGGTCACCGGGGACTGCGTGCATCGCCAGGAAAGTCGCCGTCGTGATGAACCAGATTGTGACAATGCCCGAGAGTATTCGCTTGGCGGTGTAGCGAATCATGTTTTGATCAGCGATGCGTGAGGATGAGCAGAGAAGAAATGGGGTTGCCGTCTCTCATTGTATGATTCGCGCGCGCGTGAAATCAGGATCGACGCCGGTCACACGTCGTACGACACCTCGGAGTTTGGGATGTAGCAGGTAGATCACACCTTGTTCGTACTGGGGTAGTACCACCGCATCATCAAACAGGATCTGTTGTGCTTTCGACATGGCCCGCATGCGTGTTGCGGGGTCCACGCTATTCATCGCGGTTCGTACCTGTTCATCGTAGCGTGGGTTACTGTAGCGACCACGGTTATTCAGGTTCCAGCTGGCAAACAGATCCCCGAAGGTCATGATGTCATCAAAGTCGGGCCCCCAACCTGCACCGACGATGTCAAAGTCACCAGAGGTCATCTTGGCCAGTCGCTGCTTGAAGATTTGTTTGTCGATACGGATGTCGAGACCTAGATTATTAAGCAGCTCCCCTTGAATATACTCGGCCTGTTTGGTCGCGGTGGGACTGTCACTGACAAGGAGAACAAGGGGCGGTATGGTACCGCCGAGTTCTCGCTTTGCAGCGGCAAGGTATTCTCTGGCGCGTGGGATGTTTCGGTCTGCTATGGGTGCAGGAAATTCGTCCCTGAACTTGCCTTCGATGCCATCCAGCCAGACTGGAAACACGCTGACGCCTGTTAGGTTTCCGGGTGTCGCCAGGACCTTGTTGACCATTTCATCGGGGTCATAAGCATGCTGGATTGCCCGGCGCAGATTCAGGTTAGCTGTGGCGCGGTCCTCTCGATGGTTGTACTCGAGAAAGAACACGCTACCGGTTGTGAACGACCGGATGCGCAGCTGGTTCGAGAGGGCGTCCTTGTAGGTGTCGCCGTCCAGCGAGGTGTAGACGATCTTGTCATCCAGAAAGAGGTTCAATCGCGCGCGGGTATCGGATGTTACATAGGCGGCGTTGATTTCGTTCAGGTAGATATTGTCGCGATCCCAGTAGTGTTCGTTCTTCACCATCCTGAGTGACGCGCCGTGGACCCATTCTTCAAGTCTGAAGGGGCCGTTCATCAGAAAGTCGTCCGCATCGGCGGCGTATCGATCTTTCTTCGCGCGCACGACATCTTCTCGAACCGGCAGATAGGAAGCGAAAGCACAGAGTTTGAGAAAATATGCAGTGGGCCGCTCCAGCGTAACAATGAGGGTTCGATCGTCTTCCGCCACGACACCGAGCTCTGTGATGGGACGTTTTCCCTTGTTGATCGCTTCGCCATGCTTCACGGGATATAGTATGAAGGCGTATTCGCTGGCAGTTACCGGGTCAAGTGTATTCCGCCACGAAAACACGAAGTCGCGAGCTGTCACCGGTTGACCGTCACTCCAACGGGCATCCTTCCTCAGTGTGAAGGTATAGGTGAGGTCTTCGACGTCCCAGGATTCTGCGACACCAGGCACAAGGCGACCACGGCGATCGTATCGAACAAGACCTTCCATCAGGTGGCCGAGCACGAAAATGCTCACCTGGTCTGTGGCCTTCATGCTGTTCAGCTGAGGTGGTTCTTCCGTCAGCGCAATCATGATAGTGCGCGCTTCGCTGCTCACGGCTGCTTGAACGCAAACAGGTAGCAACAGGCAAAGAAGCCCACAGTATTTGAGGAACGAGGTCATGCTTCTGATGGACACCTGGAACTCCTTTGTCCGCGACGTGACATAAACGCCACGCATCTCCGTATTGGAGTTTATCAGTCGTTGATAAGTTTCCCGAGTCGAAGCCTGTTTTGAGGGTGACATCGTCACGTTCTTCGGCAGGAAGTTCATTGTATGGGGAAGGCGTGAACCTGATGGTCAGCGCAGTATGACTTTCGGAGGCTGTTGGCCCTCCACGATCTCAAGCTTGGGGCATACTGGCGCTTCCTCATACAAGTCGACATCGGTGCCTGCATGGCCGCTGTAACACAGATGTTCCACGAGCATCCGGTCCACGACACCATCAATATCGTCGGCAAGCGTTGCGGCATCGATGTTGGGTAAACGACGAAGCGCGGCGTCCTGGTTGTACAGTATTCGGCGTTCCATGGAACCAGTCACGAACCGACCTTGCTCAAGATCGTATTCGAATGATACCCGGACGGGAACTTCCAACAGGCCGCGGTCTGTGTTGACGAGGTGTTTCACGACCTTTTTGTCCACTACTGCGATCATGAGAGAACTTCACCCCAGATGACACTTGGAGCATTGTAGTCAATGCAGCCCTCGGTGCGAAATTTGTCCGGTTTGTGATACAAGGGGAGCCCGTCACTCAGACCAATGGTTTCAGACCGAATATGGCAGAGCTTCCGGATCTCGGATATTACTCGGTGATCACCCATGCGGCGGATGTCGACAAGACCGCAGGGTTTTACTGTGGGCTGGGCTTTGACATCGCGGGGTTCAACATTCCAGGGCAGTTGCGGACGGTGGTACAGGGACACAATCTGATCGCCTTCTTTGACTCCTACGAGAAGCTGGATCTCAATTTCAGGGGACCCGATATCCCGGTATTGGCGTCTGAATTGACAGCGCTTGGGTTTGAGATCGCGGTGGCCCATGGCAGCACTCTTGCGTGGGACGAGGATAAGATGATCTATGCCCATCAGTTGCCTGACAATGACGTTGCGCGTGGCATACGTGAGAAGTACCCCGATATTCTCGAGTGTGGTGACTTTACGGTGTATGACCCGGACGGCCTAGCGCTTTACTTCAACACGAATCCGGGTGAACGAGAGACCTTTGAAGACAGCCATGCCAGTCCGGTTTTTCCGAATGGCGTATCCCCAGTGCCTGTCAGATTACCGCTGGATGACCTGGTCATCCGGCTCGACGTCGTCGACCCTGAGGTCAGCGCGAGCTTCTATCGCAGACTTGGGTTCAGCGCCAAGGTCATCAAGGCGGGTACGTTACTGCGCTACACGAGGGGCGGTACCCAAATGCCGCGTCCTGGATCGCCGCCTCTTTTGCTCCAGGCTTCGGCGCAGACCGGGGCGGAGATTGCTTTCCTGTGTCAGGACGTTGATGCCGCGAGAACGTCATTGGAACACGTGGGGATCATTGTGAAGGGATCTCCACCCGCGTTTAGTGATCTGGATGCTCGAGAGATACAGCTGATCTCAGCGGACTCCTGACGTCATCCGTCCAGGGTCAGGACACGTTGCGCAACAGATTCCCGACAACCCGTTCTAGGTGAACGAGTGAGTTGCATACTTCCACCTGGTGACAGGCGGCCGCGTACTTCTTCATTTCTGAATCGCCTACAGGCCAGCTCATTTTGGGTTCCGGGTTCAACCAGATGACGCGTTGGCACTTGTCATAGATTTCGCGCAATACCTCATTCTTGGGATCACCATAGTTATTACGTGCGTCCCCAAGGATGATCACTGTGGTCTTGTTGTTCACGTCATTCATGCAGTGGCTCTTGAAGTCCGCCAACATCTGTCCATAGTCGGTTGATCCGTTGCCGAAGTCCCTCATGGTTTTGGCCATCGCATCTTCGAGTGTGCTGTGTTCAAACAGATCGGTCACCTCGCCCAGATCGGAAGAGAAAGCGAACGAGCGTACTTTTGGAAGAACCTCCGCCAGGCTGTACAGGAACATCAGCAGAAAACGTGAATAGTTTGAGACCGAACCGCTGACGTCGCAGATGGCCATGACTTTGGGTCGGTCAACCTTCTGAGCTTTCCATTTGATATCGAAGAACATACCGTCGTATTGCATGTTCTTGCGTAGTGTCTTGCGGATATCGAGCTGGCCGCGTTTGAAGGCCTTTCGGCGTTTGGAGTGGATCGAGATGAGCTTTTTGGCCATCTTGACCACGACTTCCTGAACATCCTTAAAGTTACGCTTCTCGATATTGGAGAGCTTGACCTTTTTCAGAAGTTCTTCGCGGAGCTGCTTTCCGGATTCATCGGCATGCAGGAAAAACTGTTTCTCGACATAGTCGCGAACTCGATCCCGAAGGCGATCACGATGTTTCTTCAAGGTGCCCGACAGCATTTTCTGCTGTATGCCGGCATGTCCCTGAAGTTCGGTAATCTCCTCGCCCAGCGCCTTTCCCCCCATGGCATCCATGATCTTGCGGGTGTAGAGACCCTTTTGTGTAAAGACGACGATGTCGGTGACACCCACTTCCCGGCCCGCTTCAACGAGGGCGACTGTCAGACGATTGCGGTCTCCGGACATCAGTAGCTGGCCCAGTTCTGATTGTGGCTGCAGCGTCAGTTCCGGAAAATCTTCCGGCGTGGCGCCGCTGGCACCCTGACCACCGCCGGAACCGCCTTCTTCGCTGTTGCCCGATGCGTCACCGTCACCATCACCGTCATTGGCGTTGTCATCGTCATCCTGATGAAGGAAGTCGTTGTCTTCGAAATGGTCGAAGTTGAAAAAATTCTCGAAGCAGGTGTCGAAGGCTTCCTTTTCTTCAGGCGTCTTCGAAAGCACCAGTGCGAGTGAGTTCTTCAGAAATTCCCGATCTTCGTAACCAACCTTATCGATACATGCCATTGCATCCAGCGTCTCCGCCGGAGACACCTTGATCTCGGCAGTGCGGAGCGTCTTGACGAATTCGACGAGAGTCTGATCCATGGCGCGGGCTAAGTGTCCTTCAGCGCCTTGTTGGTCAGCGTCGCGAGCTCTGGCTCGACAGACTCGATATCCTCTTGGAATTTCAGGATGACGTTCAGGGTCTGGTTGACTAGATCCTGATCGAGTGTCTCGCTGTGAAGCAGGATCAACGTGCGAGCCCAGTCGATGGTTTCACTGATGGCCGGGACCTTCTTCAGATCCAACTCCCGCAGTTCCTGTACAAAGTTGACCAACTGGTTGCGCAGATTGTCAGCGATTTCCGGTACACGGGCGTGAATGATCTGTTTTTCAAGATCGCCATCCGGGAAAGGAATATACAGGTGCAGACACCGGCGCTTAAGTGCATCGCTGATCTCACGCGTGTTGTTACTGGTCAGAAACACCAGCGGTTTGCGGTCGGGGTTCGCCTTGATCGTGCCGATTTCCGGGATCGAGATCTGGAAGTCTGACAGCATTTCCAGTAGCAGCGACTCAAACTCATGGTCGGATTTATCGACCTCATCGATCAGCAACACGCAACCTTCATCGGAGCGCAACGCTTTGAGCAGTGGACGCGGCTCAAGAAATTCGTTGGAAAAGAAGATGTCGCCGAATTCGTGCAGTTTTTCAACGGACTGGGACAGACCCTTGGCACCCTGTAGCACCTCATTCAGTGTTTCTTTCAGTACCTGGGTATAGAGCAGCTGTTTACCATACTTCCATTCATAGATGGCCTTGGATTCATCCAGCCCCTCGTAGCACTGAAGGCGAACGCATTCCAGATCGAGCATTTCTGCCGTAGTCTTGGCAAGTTCGGTTTTTCCAACACCAGGCGGTCCTTCGATCAGGACCGGTTTTCCTAGGTGATAGGCAAGGAATACCGCAGTCGCGATCTGTTTGTTGGCAATGTAGTTTCGGCTTTCAAAGTTCTGTTGAATGACATCAACACTGGCAAGCCGGTCATCGTTGTTGAGCGCCACGTTGGCCCCTTATTCGGTTGGGTAAGTTCTGTTGCAATAAGTTCAGTTGCGATGGCTCGTGGTCAGATCACCCAAACGCGGTCGAGTCTACCTGTACACAAAAGCCCGACATTATCTAGGTGTCGTTAAGGTTTGTACAGCAAGCCACCTGAACGTATCAGGACCGATCACAATCGATGATAATGCTGCTAAGCCTTTGTTTTTTCATGCAAACGTATCAATCCTTCCTGTGCGGTCGATGCAATCAGACGACCTTTGCGATCGAAGAAGGCACCGCGACTGAAGCCACGTGCACCACCGGAAAAAGGGCTGTCCTGGTCGTAGAGTAACCATTCATCCGTTCGGAACGGACGATGAAACCACATGGAATGATCGAGCGAGGCGACCTGGAAGTTCTCATCGGTCCACGCGATTGCATGGGGGCGATAGCTGGTGTCCAGTAGGGTCATGTCCGAGGCATAGGCCAGTAAACACTGGTGCAGACGGACACCGTCCGGCATTGTATCGACAGTTCGAATCCAGGTGCGTTGAACCGGGTCTCGTGTTTCCGGTGAAAATTCGTTGTGATCGTCTGTGAAACGCATCTCAATGGGTTCGGGTCGGTCCAGCCAGGTATTATTCCCCGTACCGCCCATTTCCTTGACGAACGCTTCCCTTCGTTCGCGCATGCTGACGGATTTTTCCGGGGGCGGTACGTCGGGCGCTGCGACCTGGTGATCAAGCCCCGGCTCAACGACCTGGAACGAGGCTGACATGTTGAAAATTGCCTGGCCACGCTGAATGGCGACGACCCTGCGCGTGGTGAAGCTTTTTCCGTCGCGAATGCGATCTACCTGATAGAGGATGGGAATCGTCGTGTCCCCGGGTCGGAGGAAGTATCCGTGCAGTGAGTGAGCGATGCGATTTTCATCAGGTACCGTTCGGGAAGCGGCGACGAGCGCCTGACCCAGAACCTGGCCGCCGTAGACCCGTTGCCAGCCCGTCTGTGGACTGACACCCAGGTACATATCCTCCTCGATCTTTTCCAGATCGAGAAGGTCAAGAAGGTCAGCAAGAACCTGATTCATCTAGTACTTGTACTGCTCTATCTTGTAGGGACCTTCCACGGGTACATTGATGTAGTCCGCCTGTTTCTTGGTGAGTTGCGTCAGAACGCCCCCGAATCCGGCGACCATGAGACTGGCGACCTCCTCATCCAGTTTCTTGGGCAATACTTCAACGGTGATGGGTTCTCGCTGATCTTCAGCGTGATCCGCCCACCTGCGTTCATAGAGGTAAATCTGCGCCAGTACCTGGTTGGCAAACGAACCATCCATGATCCTCGAAGGGTGGCCAGTGGCGTTACCCAGGTTAACCAGTCGTCCCTCGGACAAGAGGATCAGATAGTCCCTCGGATCATCACTGCGGAAAACCATGTGCACCTGCTCCTTGACCTCCTGCCAGCGCCAGTTGTCACGCATGTAGTGGGTGTCAATCTCGGTATCGAAGTGACCGATATTGCAGACGATTGCGCCAGCCTGCAGGCTTCGCAGCATTTTGCTGTCGCAGACGTTGACGTTGCCGGTGCAGGTGACCAGCAGGTCAATATTGTCCATCAGACGCGTGTCGATATTCTCGATCGTGCCATCGTTGATGCCGTTCATGTAGGGTGAGACGATCTCGTAGCCATCCATGCAGGCCTGCATGGCACAGATTGGGTCCACTTCGACGACTTTGACGATCATGCCTTCCTGTCGAAGACTCTGCGCGGAGCCTTTGCCAACATCACCGTAGCCAACGACGAGCGCCTGCTTACCCATCATCAGCATGTCTGTCGCGCGTTTTACGGCATCGTTCAGGCTATGACGACAACCGTACTTGTTGTCGTTCTTGGACTTGGTCACCGAGTCATTCACGTTGATACAAGGAACTTTGAGTTCCTGTTTTTCGAGCATCTCGTAGAGTCGATGTACGCCGGTGGTGGTCTCCTCCGTGATACCGTGAATACGGTTCAGCATGTCAGGGTAATCCTCATGCACCATTGCAGTGAGATCGCCGCCGTCATCTAGGATCATGTTGGCGTCCCAGGGCTCGCCATCTTTTTCGATGGTCTGTCGGATACACCATAGGAATTCATCGTCTGTTTCACCCTTCCATGCGAAAACAGGGATCCCACTGGCCGCAATAGCAGCCGCAGCGTGGTCCTGGGTCGAAAAGATGTTGCACGAGGACCACCGAACTTCTGCACCCAGGTCGACCAGGGTTTCTATAAGAACGGCGGTCTGAATTGTCATGTGGATACAGCCCATGATACGTGCATCTGCAAGAGGCTGCGTCTCCCGGTATTTGTCCCTGAGGGCCATCAGCGCTGGCATTTCAGCTTCTGCCAAAGTGATCTCGGCGCGTCCGAAGTCCGTCAGAGACATATCTGCGACTTTGAAGTCATCGGCCATGTGTATTACTCCTTGTTGATCATGAGGTGGTTGATGAATGTCTGAATTGTCGAAGCTGGATCTGAAAGCCGTTATTCAGTCCCAGGAAACTCTGTTTTGTTGCAATGAAACCCGCATCGGTGCTCCAACGGCTGAGATCGGTCGGATCAAACCCCAGCCATTGATCCCCGCAGGATTCCCTGGCCCAGTCCTGCTTGTGCGGTGACAGGTCTGCGATCAGCAATTGTCCCTGATCATTCAGGTTCCTAGCAGCGTCCCGAAAAAACACCGATGGTGACGATAGATGGTGCAGCACCATGTTGAGCACAATGAGGTCGACGGGTGAGTCCAGATAGTTGCTGACCTCTGCCTCCACAAATCGAACGCGCCTTGGAAATCGACTATTCAGTTGTGCCCTGGCTTTGTAGAGCATGGGTGTCGAATGATCGAGTGCAGTGACTTTCTTGAACCGGTCCGCCAATACAGTGAGCAACGGACTTTCTCCCGGACCGACTTCCATGACTCTCGACGTCTCAGGGAACTCATCCAGCCATTCGATCAACGTCGGCAGATAGCTGTCGATCGGGGCGATGAGGTCCTGGTTCTCAGAAATCTGATCTGCGTGTCGCGCGAAAAAGGACTGGGAACGGTTCGCCCTTTGCCGGTGAACCTTGCTGACGCCGCGGAGAAGAGTCGTGGAAATGGGTTGCAGATCGACCGTGTCGTACAACTGCTGTTTAAGGCGCGCGAAAGGATCATCCATATCGGTTGCGAGGGCTCGGCGGTAAAACACCGATGTTCCTTCCTTGCGCGTCTGTACCAGCCCTGCGCCAGCCAGGATCTTGAGGTGGTGCGTCATATTGGGTTGAGCGACGTCGAACACCTGACACAATTCCTTCACGCCGAAAGACTCGTTGCGCAGAACACCCAGGATATGCAGCCTGAGCTTGTCAGCGCTTGCCTTGCAGACATCGAGGAGATCGCTCCCAAGAGATGCTGATTGCGCGATTGCGCCCATCGTTCGTTAGCTATATCAAAAAATTTTGATCTGTATAGAGACATCGCATCGGAACATCAACATATTTTGATATTTAATGGGTCGACTGGGGCGAAATACTGCACCTATGGAATACCTGGTGTATTCCTTGTCCAGGAGCAACGAAACGAAGAAGCGATTTGTATGGGTGGCGCGATCAGTCAGCTTCGGGTGGTGTATAGGCGGGAGGAGGACCGTCTCCTGTTGCGTGTAAATACGACGGACCACGCGGAGTATCGATGCTGGTTCTCGCGGCGTTATACGATTTTGCTGCTGCGCGTGCTCCAGGAGCATCAGTCACGCGACCCGGATGTGGTTTTACAACAGGCACCGGAGGCACGTCAGGCGGTTCAGGCTTTTAAGCAGGAACAATCGGCGCAGACCGCCAATATGTCAAACAGTTTGAAGCCTCGGCTCAGCGACCCCCTGGGTGAGGACGCCATGCTCGCGCATCGTCTCACCTATCGAATCGACGATGATCAGCTCAACCTGGGAATGCACCCAAGGAAGGGCAAGGCATCAACATCGGCATCAATCGCTATATCAACAACAACCTCACCCGGCTCCTCCTAGGTGCTGCCCAGCAGGGAGAATGGGGGCTTTCTCAATTGCCGCTAAAGCACGCGCAGAGTGCCTCGCAGGAGAAACCGGTGGTGAATTGAGTCAGCCTGCGGCCAAGAGCTCTTCCGGTTGCTGTCGATCCAACGGTAACGTGACACGAACGGTCACGCCGCGGCGGTTCAACAGGTTTACCGCACTGACCTGACCCCCATGATGTTCAGCGATGACCCGCACAACGTAAAGCCCCATGCCAAAGTGCAGGCGGTTGTCTGGATTGTTCTGACGCACCGAGACCATGGAGTCAAAGATGTTGTCCAGTTCTTCCCGCGGAATTGTGGACCCTTCGTTGGTTACGAACAAGGTCAACTGATGCGCTTCAGTGGTGAGTCCCACCGTGATTGTGCTATCGGGCGCTGAGAAGTCGACGGCGTTGTCGATGAGTTTGTCCAACAGCTGCTCGATACGGTAGTCGGAGACGGCACTGAGCACAGGGCGATGCGTGCCGCGGTATTCAAAATGTGCTTTTGGATGCAAGACCCGACAGTTGTTCAGATAGTTGCTAACGAGTTCCCTGAGGTCGATCACTTCGAAATCATCGGCCTCCAGCGCCTCCTCCAGACTCGCGGCGTCTGCGAGGTTCTGAACGATCATTCCGATGCGCATGACGGCGCGTTGGGCGCTGTCGAGGTACTTGGCTCGATTGTCTGGCTGTTCCTCTGAGGCCAGGTTCTGCAGAGACGTTGAGAGGGCGTTTAATGGATTGTTGATCTCGTGCCGCAGTGTGCGGGGCATGTTCTCCAGAAACTGGTTGTGCTGGTGCAGCCGCGACAGCATGTTGGAGATGTTGCGGGCCAGATCTCCAATCTCGTCACCAGACTCAGTTTCACTATGGATTCGATTGGTCCTGAGGCGCCCGTAGGCGTCGATGGCATTGGTGGTCTCTGCGCCGAGTTTTCTGATGCGACGAGCCAATGTCACAGAGAACGCCATGACGAGCGCGACAAAGATGAAAAGGGCCAGCACTGAGAAGTTCACGATACGCCCCAGTGCATCGCGTCGGAGTTCAAGGATGCGTTCTGTGTTCTGCGTCAGTACCACGGTCCCGATGGTCACGTCCTGGGCGATGATCGGGTGCGCGGCAATGATGACTTCACCGTCCTGCTGGGTATATCGAAGCTGGTGACTGGGAGTCCCGTCGAGGGCTGTGCTGATGACCTGATCCGACGCGAGGGGATTGAAATCACTGTTTCTTGCCACTAGGGCGGAGAAGATGGCGTCTACCGGTCGACTGGTCAGGCTGAGAAAGCGATCGATCGCACTGGCGTCCTCGGTTTCCGGGGCGGGCGCGGCATCGTAACTCCCGACCTCTGCGCGAACGCGCTTGCTGGTATCGATGACCTGGATGTTTGCCCCTGAGTAGCCGAGTCCCTGCACAATCTTTAGAACCTCTGGCGATTTGAGCAGGACAAGACCGTAGGCCTCATGACCGGCGGAAGGCAGCGTGCTGGTAATTGATTCAATGGATCGCTCAACTGCGTTGTCGACGTCGACTACAGTCAGACCAAACTGTCGGGTTGATCCCAGCATGGCGAGTGGAAACCGGAACTCCGCGATATAGCCGTCGGATGTTTCGCTGACAAAGCCCTGGACGCGATTGTCTGCACCGGACTGTGTTGCGTAGCGCCACTCATCATCGATGTCGTAGGCCGTGGTTACACCTGGTGCCGGCATTGTGATGACGAGCTTGCGGTTCCGGTCCAGCGCATCGGTGTAGTTGAGACGAAGGTGATCAGACACGTCTAGTCGCAGGATCGTTCTGTCCCGGAATACTAGTTGGTCGTCGATGACACGGACCAGAACATAGACCAGTTCATTGTGTTCACCCAGCAGGAGATAGAACTGCGTCCCCTCTTCTGTTTGCTCGGTATCGCCACCAAACTGGAGATCAAAATCGAGGATGTCTTCCCAGTCACTGTCCTTGCCGTCGATTCTGACGGGTGAATCAAGGGGATGAGCATAGAGCTGATCATAACCGTCAGGTGACAGCGGCAGCTCGTGGAAGAGATCGGTCCGACCGTTCAGCAACGTGCTGATGCCTTCGGCGGTCAGTCGCTGGGCGTTTGCCTGACTGTCGATCAGGAACGCTTCCATCTCCCGGAGATACAGGTAGCTGAACCATGGGATGACGACCATGGTCACACTCATGATGATAAATAGCTTGGTGGCGAGTCTCGGGCCGCTAAAGCTGAACAATCGTTTCAGCATTGCTTCTCCTCCTGTCTAACCAGAAGACCAGCGATATCCGTAACCGTATTCGCTTTTGATGGCATTGAAATCCGGATCGATCGTTTCGAACTTCTTGCGGATGTTACGCATATGGGTGTTGATCGTATTGTTGGTGACAAGCGACTGCATGGTGGCGTTCATCAGCGTGTCGTAGGAAACCGCGTGTCCGGGCAGGCGCACCAGTTTTGCGAGCATCCTGAACTCCGTGCCGGACAGATTGATGGCACTGCCCTTCCAGGAGACCAGCAGAGCTTCCTGGTCGATACTGAGATCACCGATGACTTTTGCGGACGTGGATCCTGTCGCGCTGGATTGACTGCGCGCCTCACTGATGCGAAGGAGAGAAGAAATCCGTTCCGCCAAGTAGTCGAGGGTGATGGGTTTTGGCAGGTAGTCCCATGCGCCGAGTCTGAGCCCGCTGATCTTGTCGATTTCCTTGATGCGTTCCGTAAGGAAGATCACGGGGAGTGAAGGTGCACGGGATAACAATTCTCGACAGAGCTCGAACCCGGCATCGACCTCATCTCCGAGGATGATGTCGAGGATGACCAGTTCAGGGAGTTCCTTCTCGAATCCACTGATTGCGTCCTCTCGACTACTGTAAGCGGTAACGTCGTACCCCTTTCTCGTAATTGCATCGACGTAGTTGCTGCGCTGATCTGGATCGTCTTCAACGATCGCTATACGTTTTGCCATCTTGTTTCGTACTCTGGATGCGGTCGACTGCGGCAGCGAATTCGGGCTTCGATGCCAGCTCGAATGGATCACTGTGGTAACTGTGATTCCCGACGAGCGGCTTAAGTTCACTCCTGTGCCCGGCGAGTATTGTCGACGAGCGCGTTCATTTTAGCATTAGAAGGCGTGGTTCATACTTTCTCCAGCAATGTTCCGCCGATCTTTCACTTTCCTTCAACACGCACTCAGGCTTTAACAGGTTAAATAGCACCAAAGATTTAACGGGCATTACGCCATGAAAGCTTTTGTACTGTATGAAATGCTCGAAGGGCAGGGAAGTGATTTACAGACCAGCGGTCTGATGGTCCCCTTGAATCCGGCGTCCATTAAGCAGCGAGGGGTCTCTTTGAATGAGATGCCCGCTGGGTGGATGATCGAAGAATCGGTAACCAGCGATCGTCTGGCGACTGAGCCTGCCTAGCACCCATCCACTCACGATTCCCCCAAAAACCTGATTAGGCTGGTTGGCTATCCTGATAGCGGCCAACCTGACCGGGTTTTCTTTTCTGCGCTGCGTATGGGACGCCGCTCTCTTTGAGGATCGCGCCAGTTTGATCACGGATTGCCCGCGCTTCAGGTCCACGAAAAGGCGCTGAGCGAGCACTTGCCCTAGAAAGCCAACCGACCTCCACTCTTCCTTACGCGCTTATTTATTGACATAATATGTCAGTGAGTTTAAAACTGACGTCATGGACTACTTTGTAAACGCTTCTGATTGGTTGGTGGTAGGCGTGCTGCTGATGCTGGCAGAGATCATTGTTCCGGGTGGTATTGTCTTTTTCCTGGGCCTTGCCAGTATTATTGTCGCCATCGCGATCTGGCTGGGTATCGTGAGTACTGGGACGGGTGCGCTGATGGCCTTCATAGTGGGATCGATGGGACTGATCATTGGGCTTCGGGGATTCATGTTCAGGATGGCCGAGGGTGACTCAACCAAAGGCAACACGATCGAGATTCTGGATGACATTGATCAGGTCGTCACGGTGATCTCACCGATAGGTCCCGGAGACTCAGAGGGCCTGGTCTGTTTTCGGGGGACCAACTGGAAGGCCGTTGGTGACGGTCGGGAGATTGCCGCAGGCGAAAGTGCGCGCATTGTCTCGAGGGAGAACATCACGCTCGTCGTGGTACCGGCAGAGGGTGATTTACCATAACGATCTGAGAACTATTAACGCCGGTACAGGCATATGCATACGGGGCATATGGGCTTATTGGCTGAGGGGGCGGAAGCATGCTTGGATTTACAGTGACGATGATCATTCTGGTCATCGCGTTTATTTTCTATCACCTGATACTCATCGTGCCCATGCGTGAGGCCTGCGTGATCGAGCGTCTTGGCAAGTTCAGAGGTGTGCTGGAGCCTGGGTTGCACCTTCTTATCCCCTTTGTTGATCGGGTGGCACATCGGCATGAGATCCGGGAGCAGTGCCTGAATATCCCACATCAGAGCTGTATTTCGAGGGACAATATCCAGGTTGATGTGGATGGATTGCTCTACATCAAAGTGATGGACCCCTACAAGGCGAGTTATGGCATCGAGGACTACCTGATCGCGGCCGTTAACCTTGCGCAGACCACCGTGCGTTCGGAAGTCGGCAAGCTGACGTTGGGTCAGACGTTTTCGGAGAGGGAGAAACTGAATGAGACGATTGTTCGCGAAATCGATAATGCGTCAGAACCCTGGGGGATCAAGGTACTCCGTTACGAAGTCATGAACATCACGCCATCTGTCAATGTCATCGATACCCTTGAGAAACAGATGGAAGCGGAACGTCAGAAGCGTGCGGAAATCACTCTGGCCAATGCCGAACGAGATTCGACGATCAACCTGTCAGAGGGAGACCGCCAGGAAGCGATCAATCTGTCGGAGGGAGAGCGACAGAAACGTATCAATGAGGCGATGGGCCGCGCACAGGAGATCACGATTGTGGCTGGTGCGACGGCGGAAGGCATGCGGCTGATCGCGAGCGCCATCAATGAGCCGGGGGGTATGCAGGCCATGAACCTGGAGCTGGTGGGTTCCTATGTTGACCGTATTGATGCGTTGTTCAAGGAAGCTGATATCTCGGTTGTGCCAAGAGAGCTTGCACGCATGGAAGGGTTCTTCGAGGGCATGGATCAGGTGTCCCAGACCATGAAAGGAGGGCAATAGCCATGGATATGGTCGTCACCGGTATATGGGGAGTCATATTCCTCATCTTCATCGTCAAACTATTCCAGTCGATCAGGCTGGTGTCTACGAGGACCGCCCACATCGTTGAAAGACTGGGGCGTTATCGTAAGACCCTCGAAGCAGGGTTCCACCTGCTCATTCCTTTTGTCGACAAGGTGACCTATTTGCAGGATCTCAGGGAGGAAGCGATTGATGTGCCCCCCCAGGAGTGTTTCACCAGTGATGAAGTCAAGGTCACAGTTGATGGCGTCATCTATATCCAGATCACCGATCCGATCAAGGCGAGTTACGGAATCGTCGATTATCGAGATGCGGCGGTGCAGTTGGCGAAGACCACCACCCGGTCTGTGATCGGCACGTTGCCACTGGATCGGACTTTTGAAGAGAGGGATCTGATCAGCGCCAAGGTGGTGGAGGTGCTCGATCAGGCGGGCGATATCTGGGGTATTCGGGTGCATCGATATGAGATCAAGAACATCACACCACCAACGACCGTCCGAAACGCGATGGAGAAACAGGTGACCGCTGAACGGGATCGTCGTGCCATTCTTGCATCCAGTGAAGGTGAACGTCAGAGCAAGATCAATCGATCTGAAGGCGTGAAGAAAGAGGTGATCAATATCTCGGAAGGTGAAATGCAGCGCCGGATCAATGAAGCGGAAGGGCACGCGGAGGAGATCCTGGCGATTGCCCGTGCAACAGCCGAATCGATCAGCAAGATCGCGTCGGTGACCCGTGACGAGGGTGGTACGGAAGCGTTGAAGCTGCAGATGAACGAGCGTTACGTGAATACGATTCGAAACCTGGAGAATGCGCGGATCATTCTCCCTGCGAATGTCCTCGAGTTGAAATCCTGGCTCGATAACCTGCACCTGAATGAGATGATGGAGGACAACCAGCACTCTGATCCGGTTGAGGGACCAAACACTTAGCCTGCAAAATCGCCCCACCGACAGTGTGAATCCCAGACACTGCTGCAGTGTGTACGCGATGTCATAAGTAAACAGAAAGTAGTGCCGATATTCATTACACTATTGTGCGTGATGGTTGACGAAACAGCAGCTATTGTATGGGTCTTGTTTAATACCTGACGGATCACCGTAGACCTGCTGGGCGTTTGCGTTCTAGAGACGGTGAACGTTCGGCTGATTGTCTTCTTCCAATGAAGTCAGAATTTTGCTCATCGACGGCGCAGATACGAGCGTATGCTCGATACAATGAGCGCAGAAGTTATCGTTCAAACAAAACTCGTAGGCGGACATAAACTCAATCCAAGGCAGACTTAGATCAATAGTTGGTGTGACGAACCCCAAGTATGTGTCTTTCGTATACCGCCCATCATGAAAGGAACTCACAGAATCCAAACTCGAGAAGCGGAAGTTCATCTATAGGCGTGGACTTACTGGGGACTTATACATAAGGGACGCGAAAGTGTGATCAGTCTTGGTGGCTATAAGTCATTGTTTTTTATGGTCGGGATGGCGAGAATTGAACTCACGACCCCTGCCTCCCGAAGACAGTGCTCTACCAGGCTGAGCTACACCCCGACTCGGTGCCGATTATAGTGTGCCGTCAGGTTGATGGCGAGCCAAGTAGACAACCGATTATTTGTTCAACCCTTTGATGAGGTTGGCCAAACCTGTCCGGATCAGAAATCCGAGTGCGAGCAGCATTGAGAGTGGTCGAAGGTAAGAGCCTTTGATCACGGTAAATCGTGATGCCCACTCAACCTGCGAGGCTGAAACCTCGGGATACTGGATAAGCATCATCGTGATCTGAAGGTTCTCTCCCAGATCACAGAAGCCTAAAACGACGGGCACCATGGCAAACCAGCCAAGGGATTCTGTGGGTCTGAACCGATAAATTACACCCGCGAACAATGAGACGAAAAAGACTGGAAACAGGGTATCGGCAGTGGGGCTTGCGATGGCGCAGGCGTGACGCCCGTTCCCCCGTAGTCCTTGCGCAGCGTTAATGCCTGCTCAAAGGCGTATCCGGGCAGGATGTCGTGATCGGATTGCCGTTCAAAGGCAACGACGGGAACACCAGTAGAGCCATTAAGACGGTGCCGGCAAGCGTGGTGAGCAGGACTGGCCCACGGCTGGTTAATTCGAAGTAGCGGATGATCGTCCGGCCCACTAGCGCCACAGGCGTTTAGTAGTTCCGGTCGACTGCGAAGTCTGCCAGCGCAATCATGTTGTCACGATAGCGCGAAGATGGGATGTCGCTAAGGGCGTTTCGCGCGCGGTCTCGTTCAGCCGAGGCCAGTTGTCGGGTATAGGCCAGTCCACCATTGTTCTGGACGATTCTGACGATTTCACTGAGGTTCTCAGTACTTCGCTTGCGGATCGCAGATCGGACAACTTCGGCATCAGACGCATCGCCATCGCGCATCGTCACAATGAGGGGAAGGGTCACTTTTCCCTCGGCAAGATCGTCTCCGATATTCTTACCGAGCACTTCGGTTGAACCTTCGTAGTCGAGAACGTCATCGATCAATTGGAATGCCATGCCGAGATGTAGTCCAAAATCCGATAGCGCCGACTCATCATCATTTGCGCAATCGGACAATGCTGCGCCGCTGTGTGAGGCGGCTTGAAACAATGTGGCGGTCTTGCGCTTGATGACCTGAAGATACACGTTCTCCGTGATATCTGGATTTCCCACATTGGCCAGTTGCTGTACCTCACCCTCCGCTATGACGTTGGTTGAGCGCGAGAGAATCTGCATTACCTTCATATGACCGATCTCAACCATCATCTCGAACGCCCGTGAGTGCAGGAAATCACCGACCAGTACACTGGCTGGGTTCCCCCAGGTAGAGTTGACGGTTTCTCTGCCGCGACGCAGGTATGAGGCGTCGACGACATCATCATGGAGCAGCATCGCCGTATGAAGGAACTCGATGACCGCGGCTAGCTTCAGATGATCCTTGCCCTCGTAACGGCACGCGTTTGTGGTGAGCAATACAAGTAGTGGCCGAAGTCTCTTGCCTCCAGCTTCGACTAGGTAGTGGCCGATCTCTTCAACCAGCGGCACCCGGGAGCACAGTCGATCGACGATCAGTCGGTTTACGGCACTAAAATCATTGTCGACAACGTCGTGGAACGGGTATTTCATCAATCAGAGGGCAGGATTGGTGCACAATTCAGGCCGATAGCATACGACTTGCCGGCCTCGGATGCCACGCGCGTGGAAGCTCGTGTGCGGCAACTGGCTGCCGTTCGGAAATTGGGCCCTAAAGACACGCGTGATCCAGTGGAAGTGGTTGATTTACAAGGCGGAGGTCCCGTAGAATGCGCCCCCCTGTGTCTGGTGCTTGTGGTTTGGCCAATTGGTCAGTCCAAAAGAGAAGCGGCCGGACTCCTACAGATTCTATGACCAAGGGTACTCAAGCGATGTACGCTGTTTTTGAAAGCGGTGGCAAACAACACCGTGTCGAACCGGGTGAGGTTCTCAATCTTGAGAAGCTGGACGTCGAAGCCGGCGGGACGATTGACTTTGACCGGGTAATGCTGGTGGGCGAAGGTGACGATATCAAGATCGGAACGCCCTTCGTGGACGGCGGCAAAGTATCGGCTGAAGTGCTCTCGCACGGGCGGGGCAAGAAAGTCACGATTATCAAGATGCGTCGTCGTAAGCACTATCGCCGACAGGCAGGGCATCGCCAGGCGTTTACGCAAGTGAAGATCAAAGAGATTTCAGGAGGCTGATCAGATGGCACATAAGAAAGCAGGTGGTAGCACCCGAAACGGTCGCGATTCAGAATCCAAACGCCTTGGCGTCAAAATGTTCGGCGGACAGGTGGTTCGCGCCGGTAACATCATCGTGCGTCAGCGCGGGACTCGCTTTCACCCCGGTAGAAACGTCGGGTGTGGCAAGGACCATACGCTTTTCGCCAAGTCGGATGGAGTTGTGGACTTTCAGGTCCGGGGTCCTAAAAGCCGTCAGTACGTTGACGTGGTCGCCGCCAAGGCGTGACAGGATTGTCGGTTAGAATAAAGCCCTGTCTCTGACGGGGCTTTTTTTTGCGCGAGTTGCGGGTGCGGGGCTCGAGGAATACACATGAAATTTGTCGATGAAGCGAGTATTCGGGTTGAAGCCGGTAAAGGCGGCAATGGCTGCCTGTCGTTTCGTCGAGAGAAGTATATCGAGAAGGGCGGCCCCGATGGCGGTGATGGTGGTGATGGCGGTAGCGTCTACCTAGTCGCTGATGACGCCCTGAATACACTGGTCGATTTCCGGTATCAACCAATTTGCAAAGCACCTAAGGGTGAGCACGGCAAGGGATCTGATCGCACGGGTGCTAAAGGAGAGGATATTTCGCTTCGAGTGCCTCTGGGGACGTCGGTTTTCGATGACGAGACTGACGAGTACCTAGGCGAAGTGGATGCGGGACACCGGGAAGTGCTGGTGGCCCGCGGGGGACGTCATGGTCTCGGGAACGTGAGATTCAAATCCAGCACGAACCGTGCGCCCAGAGAAACGACACCCGGGGAACCTGGGGAAATCAAACGTCTTCGACTCGAGTTGAAATTGCTCGCTGATGTCGGGTTGCTTGGTTTACCCAATGCAGGCAAGTCGACCCTCATCAGCAGCATATCTGCTGCAACGCCTCGCATCGCGGACTATCCCTTTACCACGCTGGTGCCAAACCTTGGGGTTGTACGCGTCGGGCAGGACCGGAGTTTTGTGGTTGCGGATATCCCGGGACTGATAGAGGGGGCGGCCGAAGGCGCAGGTCTTGGGGTGCAGTTTCTGAAACACCTGTCACGCACACGGGTCTTGTTACATTTGCTCGATATTGCGCCGATCGATGGTACAGATCCAATGGCGAATTTCAGAACTATCGAGGACGAATTGGTAGCCTACAGTCAGGGAATTGCAGACAAACCGCGTTTCCTGGTGATTACCAAAACAGACGTCCTTGCAGACGACGAGGTCACGCGTCGAGTGAAAGCGTTAAAGACGTCGTTGAAGTCGGAAAACCTGTTTGAAGGACCGATCTATGCCATATCGGCCGTTGCTGCTAAGGGGCTGGATATCCTTTCTTCCGCGGTATCGCAGTTCCTAGCGGAACTGGACGCAGCAACAGAATCTGAAGAGGAGGCCGACGACGACCTGATCCGTGACGAGGTTCACTCGTTTTCACGCGAACAGCGCGCGGCGCGTCAGCGTCGGCGACAAGCGGGCGACGATGGTGATGTCGAGGTGGTGTATGAACAGTGAGGCGTTTACACCCGGAGATGTCCTTGTCTTCAAGTTTGGCTCCTCGCTGCTCACCGATCCGGGTAAGGGGCTGTCGGTCAAACATCTACATGGCTGGGTGGATCAGATCGCGGAACTCCATGGTCGAGGATGGCGGGTGGTCATTGTCTCTTCCGGTTCAGTCGTGGAGGGGATGAATCGTCTTGGGCTGTCTGAACGCCCAGATTCGGTCCACAAACTTCAGGCAGCTGCGTCTGTGGGGCAGTCGTCATTGGTGCAGGCCTGGGAAAGTCGTTTCCATACCTATGGCATCCTGACCGGGCAGGTTTTGTTGACGCATGCAGATTTGCGATCCCGTGAACGTTACTTGAATGCACGAAGTACACTCACCACCTTGCTCTCGATGGGGGTCGTCCCTATCGTGAATGAGAACGACACCGTTGTGACGGACGAGATTCGTTTTGGAGATAACGATACATTGGCGGCTCTGGTTGCGAACCTGATCTCGGCCTCGACGCTGGTGCTGATGACAGACCAGAAAGGCCTCTACACGTCGGATCCCCGGCGAGATGAAAAGAGCAATTTGGTGCCGCAGGCACGGGCGTCGGATCCGGCTCTGGATTCTATGGTGGGAACCGGCAGCGCGCTGGGCAGAGGCGGCATGATCACTAAACTGTCCGCAGCCCGGACGGCAGCAAGAAGCGGTGCCAACACCCTGGTTGTATCCGGACGGGAAGAGAACGTTATCCGCCGAATCGCTGAGGGCGAGGTCTGTGGCACCCTCCTGACAGCCGACCAGCCGATGCTGGTGTCGCGTAAACAATGGCTTGCCAGCCTTCCCGCGCGCGGTCGTGTGACTGTGGACGCTGGGGCAGCGCGGGTTTTGAGATCTCAGGGAGTCAGCCTGTTGTCGGTCGGTACGATAGATGTCGGTGGCGACTTCAATCGTGGAGACATGGTGTCATGTGTCGACGAGCAGGGACACGAGGTCGCCCGTGGTCTCAGCAACTACGCTGCGAATGAGGCGTCTAAACTCTGCGGCCACGAGACACATGAAATCGAACGCGTTCTTGGCTATAAGGGTGATGAAGAACTGGTACACCGTGACAACATGGTGATCACAGCTCCGCCACATTAGTGGCGGATACAGGCGCATCGGGGGATGTGTTAATCCAACACCAGACACCAGGCCCGGTGGAGAAACAGACGAATATCAGGACGTTATGATTTTAAGCCTTAAGGGCTTTGATATGCCCGTTCAGACGTGATTTGTGCCTTGCAGCCTTATTTTGGTGGATCAGACCATGGGTGACAGCACGATCAATGATAGGTACCGCGGCCTGGTAGGCTGCGATGGCACTGTCGTAATCTCCGGACTCGGTGGCGGTGACCACAGATTTGATCGCTGTGCGCAGGCGTGACCGCTGACTGGCGTTACGCCTGCGGTGAGTTTCAGCCTGACGGGCTCGTTTGCGAGCCTGTGGAGTGTTGGCCACTGTCGTTAAACCTCGATTGGTCCGGAAAAATAAGGTGCGGTACTATGCCCAGCGAGTCTGTCATTGTCAATCAAACGCATGCGCGAATCCTGCTGTGCAGCCGGATTGACAGCATACTGGGATCACCCGATTAAAATCACAAATTACCATGCCTGAAACCGAACCTACCGGGCGTCCGCCTGATCAGTCGGGTAGTGGTCTCCTGCGATCCAGCTTGGTGGTGTCTTCACTGACGTTCCTCTCGCGCATCATGGGGCTGGCCCGTGATGTGGTGATTGCACACTTTTTTGGTGCTGGTGCCGGTGCCGACGTTTTCTTTCTGGCGAATCGTATCCCCAACTTTTTTCGGCGCCTGTTCGCCGAGGGTGCCTTCTCACAGGCGTTTGTTCCCGTTCTGACGGAATATCGGGAGCGAGGCAATTGCGATGATGTCCGTGATCTGGTCAGCAAGACCGAAGGTGCGCTTGGTAGCACGCTCGTAGTAGTTACGCTGGTCGGCGTGATCGGCGCGGAAATTGTTATCAGTATCTTTGCGGCGGGTTATCTGTATCACGGCGAGACAGGAAAGTTTGACCTGGCCGTCGATATGCTTCGACTCACGTTTCCCTATCTGTTGTTGATATCGATGACCGCGTTTGCCGGTTCTGTGTTGAATACGTATGGCCGTTTCGCGATACCCGCGGTCACCCCGGTCCTCCTCAACCTGTCACTTATCCTGTGTGCGATCTATCTTCGGCCGTTTCTGGCAGAACCGGTGATGGCGTTGGCATGGGCAGTACTGATTGGCGGGGTTGTGCAGCTGACGCTGCAACTGCCTGCACTTTCGAACCTGGGATTATTAGTGCGACCACGCCCCACATTTCGTGATCCGGGTGTCAGGAAAGTGATGGCTTTGATGTTGCCCGCGATGTTTGGTGTGTCTGTGGGGCAGATCAACCTGTTGGTAGATACGGTGTTGGCGACGTTCCTGCCGACAGGAAGCCTCTCATGGCTTTACTATTCCGATCGACTACTGGAGCTGCCACTGGCACTTTTCGGGATTGCCATCGCCACAGTGATATTGCCGAGTCTGTCGCGCCAGCACGCATCAGATGATCCGGATCAGTTTGCCTCGACGCTTGATTGGGGCGTGCGGATGGTGCTGTTGCTGGGCGTTCCGGCGACATTGGCTTTGATCATCATGAGTGACATGTTGATCTTTGCGCTGTTCCATCAGGGTGAAATGACTGCGATGGATGCGGGGATGTCAGGAATGAGTCTTGCGGCATACGGACTCGGGCTGGTCGGTCATATGCTGGTGAAAGTTCTGGCGCCTGGCTATTTCGCGCGACAGGACACACGCACACCCGTGCGCATTGGTATTGTGGCGCTGGTGACCAACATGGTGCTCAATCTGGTGCTGATCTGGCACCTGCAACATGTTGGGCTTGCACTCGCGACGTCCTTGTCGGCGTTTGTGAATGCCGGGCTACTTTGGCAGGGGCTACGACGCTCGGGAGTGATGCGACTCCAGGCGGGGTGGCGGCGCTTTCTTTTCCAGTTGGTGAGTGCCAACGTTGTGCTGATGATCAGCTTACTGGTGGCCGTTGAGGCAGCGGGTGACTGGTCCGAAATGCTATATTGGCCGCGCCTGCTTCTGACGCTAGCGATTTGCGTGGGCGGTGCAGGACTCTATGCGGCAAGTTTGTGGATATTCAGGTTTAACGTGAGGCAGGTACTGAAGTAGTGGTTGAGGTTGTTCGAGGGACAATCAATCTGGCGCCGAAGCATCGTCGAACTGTCGTCACCATCGGCAATTTCGACGGTGTCCATCTCGGGCATCAGAAAATACTGGAGCGGGTTCGTGCGAGAGCAGACGAACTCGGCGTTCCTACGATGCTCATCTGTTTCGAGCCTCAACCGAAGGAGTTTTTCCATGCCTTTAATGCGCCGGCCCGGTTGACCCGATTTCGAGAAAAAGTTGAGCTACTTGATCAACACGGGATCGACTACGTACTGTGCTTCAAGTTTGATGAGCGCACGCGCGCCATGAGTGCTGACGAGTTTGTTGATGTCCTAGTTTCACGCATCCAGGTGTCCGCATTGTTTGTGGGAGACGATTTCAGGTTTGGTGCAGACAGAGGTGGTGACTTCGCGATGTTGTCGGCCAAAGGCGAGGCTCATGGGTTTGAAGTCACCGACATGTTTTCACTTACGCAGGATGATCTGCGCGTCAGCAGCACACGTATAAGGGAGTGTCTGCAGTCCGGTGATTTTGATGAAGCGCAGTCCTTGCTTGGGCACCCTTATACGATTGTTGGGAATGTCATCCATGGCCGTCGGCTTGGGCAGACGATCGGCGTGCCTACTGCGAATATTCTGCTGCATCGCTACAAGGCGCCGATCAGCGGTGTCTACGCGGTAGAAGTGGACAATGTCGAGCCCGGCAAGACGCTCTTCGGGGTTGCCAACTTCGGGTTTCGTCCCACGATTGAGGAGGAAACGGTGGTTCCGGTACTGGAGGTCCACATCTTCGATTTCAATGGAAACATCTATGGCCAATGCGTACGGGTCACGTTCAGGAACAAGATCAGGGAAGAAAAGAAGTTCTCGGGTCTGGATGCATTGAAGGCGGCGATCATGGACGACATGGTTTTTGCTCGCACATTTTTTGGGTTGACCTCGGGATGATCTATTTTGTGATAACCGCGGTGGTTGTGGTGTTGGATCAGATCAGCAAGCGCTCAATGAGTCAGTGGCTGGGGCTTTGCGAACCCGGGGCGTGTGAAGTGGTGGATGTGTTGCCGGTTTTTCAGCTGGTTGTGGTGCACAACTCCGGCGCGGCATTCAGTTTCCTGGCGGACGCTGGGGGGTGGCAACGGTGGTTTCTGACCACTGTGTCGCTGGTGGTCAGTATCGTCATTGCGGTCTGGATGACACGACTCAAAGCCAGCGAGAAATTGCTGGCGTTGTCTTTGAGCCTGATTCTGGGTGGCGCGATCGGCAATCTGTTTGATCGTGCTTTTCAGGGTTACGTGGTCGACTTTCTGCTTTTCTACTGGGACGACTGGTATTTTCCCGCGTTCAACGTCGCTGATTCTGCGGTTTCGGTTGGCGCCGCACTGATGATTCTTGACGTCCTGTTGTCGTCCAGGCGAGATTCGGAACAACCCAGCGGCGGAGAAGCATCATGACCGTACCCGTGGGGCCAGGTAGCCGGGTGCGACTTCGGTTTCGGTTACAGATCAATGACGGCGAGCTTGTGGACGAAACGCCGGATGAAGGTGCAACTTTTGTCTATGGTGACGGTAATCTGCCGGGACCGTTTGAGCGACGGTTGACAGGTATGGTTGTGAACGAACAACGCTGTTTTGAAGTAGCGAGTGACGATGCGTTCGGTCCTCGAATAGAGGAGAATGTTCAACGGATTGACCGATCACGGTTTCCTGCAGATATTGGCCTAGAGGCGGGATTGGTCGTATCCTTCGCAGACGCGCAGGATGCAGAATTACCCGGGGTTGTTATTGGCCTGGATGAGAAAACCGCGACAGTGGACTTTAACCATCCACTCTCAGGGAAGGATCTGCTGTTTGATGTCACTATCCTGGACGTTGAGCAGGTTTCCAACGAAATAGCTCGAAGTCGTTAGTGGGTGTAGCACAAGCGACGGAGCGCGGGTGTTGAAGTAGTCAGCCGTCCGCATAAAAGTGCGAGGCTTCTCTCTTATTGTTTTGGGGCGATCAGCTATTGTTTGGAGCCATCAGCTTTCTGGCCAGAGAACATCTGTATCGGATGCACACAGTGGAGGAGATGCGATCGGGGTCTTGGTCGCCACGATGTGCTCGACTAACCGAAGAGTCCGAAGGTCATGATGTCCAGGAAGCCACGTTCGCGCTCTGCGGCGGCTCGTCTGAAGTTGCCTTCGCTATCGAGAGAAGGGTGGTCCGGGAAGTTCTTCTGGAGCACCAGTAGAGACTCGTTGGCAAGGTCTGGCATTTCCAGTGACAGGTAAGCTTCTACCATCAAAGCGAGTGCGTCAGGTATGGCTGGTGTTGTCTGATAGTGCTCAAAGACATTGCGGCCCCGATTTGCGGCTGCTACGAAAGCGCCCCGCTTGATGTAGTAACGGGCAACTTCCAGTTCATGTTCTGCCATCAGGTTGCGCAGGTAGACCATCCGTTGTTTTGCATCGGGTGCGTATTTGCTGTCCGGAAACTGGTTGATCAGGTCATCGAAGAAGTCGAATGCTTCTCGCGAACGAGTAATGTCTCTGTGAGCGGGGTTGATCGGGAGAATACCTTCCAGGAAGTTCTTATCCTCCTGGAATGAGACCATCGCTTTGAGATAGTAGGCGTAGTCCGCGTTGGCATGTTGCGGGTGCAGTCTTATGAATCGATCGGCGGAGGCCCTGGCCGCTTCGGGTTGGCCACTTCTGAAATATGCGTAGATAAGCTCGAGCTGGGCCTGCTGTGCATAACGGCCAAACGGGAAACGCGACTCGAGCAGCTCAAGCTGTTCGATGGCGATTGAATAGTTGCCGCTACGCAGGCTCCTCTGAGCTGAAGTGTAGAGCTGTCCCTCCGTGGAATTGACTGCCGCTGCCACGGGATCCGTGTCCTGACTGTTACAGGCCGTGATTGCGGAGAGAGCCGCGAAAACGAAAACGAATACGAAATATTTGCGCATGATGACTGATGATGTCCTAACGGCGCTTGAAACCGTCGCTATTTAAACATAGCCTCAGGCGAGCCCCAAGCTGGTTAGCACTATGACGACCGTTCGCCTGAACGCAACGGTGCCTCCCGAACTCGCACTGCAACGTTTGGATCGCGTAGCGAGCGAACTGTTCCCCGACTATTCCAGAAACCGTCTACAGCATTGGATCCGATCTGGTGAGCTCCTTGTCAACGGTAATCCTTCAGGTGTCAGGGACAAAGTACCCGCAGGGGCCGAGTTGGTGGTCGTTGCGAATCTCCCTGTGATGGAACTGGTTTCGGAGCCAATCCCACTGAATATTGTCCACGAAGATAATGAGATCATCGTCTTGAACAAACCAGCAGGTCTGGTTGTTCATCCTGGTGCTGGGAATGCTACCGGCACACTGGCGAACGGCCTGCTGCACCATGATGGTGGTCTTTCGGCTATTCCACGCGCTGGCATTGTGCACCGCCTGGATAAAGACACGACTGGTCTGATGGTCGTGGCGAGGACCCTAACCAGTCAGACAGCACTCGTGAATCAGCTCCAGGAACGTACGGTGGCGAGACACTATACTGCCGCGGTTTACGGTGTTCTGGGAGCTGGAGGTACGATCACTGAACCCGTGGGCCGGCACCCTGTGCATCGAACAAGGATGGCTGTGCACCCTGCTGGCAAGTTTGCGGAGACCTCCTATGAGCCGCTGGAGCGTTATGATCACCACACGTTGTTAAGGCTCAGGCTTGCGACCGGACGAACGCATCAGATCCGGGTTCACATGCAACACAGGGGTCATCCTCTGATTGGGGACGCGGTCTATGGTGGGACGTATCGTCAACATCTGGACCAGTCCGACGAACTTCAGACGTTGATTCGGTCGTTTGACCGGCAGGCACTCCATGCGCATTCGTTATCGTTCATCCACCCTGGCCATGGGAAGTCGGTGTCGTACAAAGCGGCGTTGCCAGCAGACTTTGAAACACTGATTGAGGGACTCGAACTCGGATAATGATGGACCAAGATTGATGGCGAATGGGGGAACATCTGACATGCTGCAATGGCCATCCAATGTGTTCGTGAAAGTGACCAGCCATGTCGATGGCAACCTTGCACTGCATACCGGTGATAACCCGATTGAGGTGAATGCCAATCGTAAGCGTCTGGGGAGTGGATTGCCGGACACAGCAGTTTGGCTTCGGCAGGTTCATGGGACAGAGGTTGTCCAGATAGCGACTGGATGGACAGGAGAGGCGACGGCGGATGCGAGTTACAGCCAATTGCAGGATACACCGCTGGCTATTCTCGTCGCAGACTGCCTGCCTGCTGTGATTGCGAGTGTCGATGGACGGGAAATAGCTGCGGTTCATGCAGGATGGCGTGGTCTGGCGGATGGGATCCTCCACCGAGTGGTTTCTACATTTGAATCATCGTCGTTGGTTGCGTACCTGGGACCTTGCATAGGTCCCTGCCACTACGAAGTTGATGCGAAAGTCCGGGACCGGATGACTGACCAAGAACGTGGTACCGGCTTTGCTGTCAGTCGTGACGACCATTGGAACATGGACCTGCAACAGATTGCGCGAGATCAGCTGGAGGGGCGCGGTGTTGCGATAGAGCGCGCAGACGACAGATGTACCGCGTGTTCTGCTCTGTCAGGAGGGAAAGAGCAGCTTTACTCCCACCGCCTGGCATCAAAGAAGGGAACGGTGGAAATCAGACGATTTGCGGTCCTGGTCTGGCGACAGGCCCCCGGGAAGCCTGGTGCTAGGAGTTGTCCTGGATGATCTTTCGTGCGTCGTCTATCTTTTCCTGCTTCTCGGCCGGAGAAAGCACACGTTCTCCGCCGTCGTCACCTTTAATGCGAATTCGTGCAAACGCCTGCAATCGGACCAGATTGTCTAAGCCGATTTTACAGTTGCTTGCCCTGGTCTGTGCGGCTTCGGCCCCCAGAGCCC
>MDTB01191055.1_pt1 | contig 71194 bp, 67 predicted proteins | sample 811161 | NCBI WGS metagenome assembly MDTB01 (sample SAMN05326650, study PRJNA326480) | marine metagenome | isolation source: seawater | place: Mediterranean Sea | collected 2009 | reverse complement strand
ATAGTACTATTGTTCCTGACATCCTTGTCATGGGCAAAGGCATGGGCGGAGGGGTTCCTATTGGGGCCTTTGCCAGCTCCAAAGAGATCATGGAATGCCTGACCATCAATCCCAAACTGGGGCATATTACTACTTTTGGTGGTAATCCACTCATTTCCGCTGCAGCAGAAGCCACTTTAAGTACCATATTGGAAAGTCGGCTAATGGAGCTGATCCCAGAAAAAGAAGCTTTATTTCGAGAGTTGTTACATCATCCAAAGATTAAACAGATCAATGGAACTGGCCTCATGCTAGCCCCTATTTTTGTCAGTGCAGAGGTAGCAAATCAAGTTGTTTTACGTTGTTTGAAAGAGGGATTGATTCTCTTTTGGTTATTATGGGAAAAAAAAGCAATTCGAATCTCGCCACCCCTTACCATATCTACGTCTGAAATAAAAAAAGGATGTCACATATTGCTCCATGTTTTAGATACATTGCCCGACACTGTTAATTAATTTGTTGAAAACAAAGACTTGGAAGGCCAACTTTGGGGTATAGGGTTATCTACCTTAGTTCAAACTAAGAAATCCATGTACGACGAATTTTCGGACCCTGCTGGAGCAAGTGTCATCAAGTTTGAGCAAATGCTCAAAACAGATAAAATACAATACTTCGACGCCCAAGAATTCGAGACTATCACCCAACATTATCTTGATAATGGCCAAAATAATATGGCCAAACGGGCTCTAAAACTTGGATTGGAACAGCACCCAAACAACATTGAATTACTCTTAGTCAAAAGTGAACTTTTTGTATTTGATTCAGAGTTCAGTGAAGCTGAGTCATTACTTAACCTAGTAGATCAATTGTCGCCACAAAATGAAGAGGTCTTTCTTCAACGGGCCAACATACACTCCAAACGAAAGGAACACCAAGAAGCCATTGCTATGCTCAATAGAGCTTTATTACTTACAGAGGATCCCCTTGATGTTTGGTCTTTGCTGGGAATGGAATATCTCCTAGTTGAAAATTATGAAGCAGCAGCCAAATATTTTAAACTGTGCTTAAAAGAAACTCCCCTAGATTATCAGTCGCTCTATAATATCCTTTATTGCTTTGAACATTTGGAAAAGCCCCAAGAAGCTATTTTTATTTTAAACGAAGTGCTTGAAGAACATCCATATTGCGAAGTGGCTTGGCATCAACTGGGTAAAATATACACCCAAACGAAGCGTTATGAAGAAGCGCTTTCTGCTTACGAATTTGCACTCATTAGTGATGATACATTTACAGGAGCCTACGTAGAAAAAGGGAAATTACTTGAGCAACTAGGAAGACTCAATGAAGCCATAGAGAACTATCAAATTGCCATGCAAACCAGCGATCCAGGAGGCTATGCGTATCATCGTATAGGAGTGTGTCATCTCCAACTTGGCAACAAACAGCTTGGGGTAAACTTTCTCAAAGAATCCATCCATTTAGAACCTCATTTTGAAAAATCATGGATGGGACTAATTGATTTCTTCCTAAAAGAAAATAATAACGAAAAAGCACTTTATTATTGTAAGAAAGGACTTCAAGCCAATGAGGATAGCGTGCAATTATGGAAAAAAAATGGAGAAATCCATTATTCCATGAAACACTATTCCGAAGCTGACTATGCTTACGAAAATACGGTTGCTCTGGGCAATTATGAATTGGAGTCTTGGATACAATGGATCGATTCTCTACTCCATCTCCAAGAATGGAATAAAGCACTTAAAATTGGACTTCAAGCACGAGAATTTTATCCAGAAACCGCTTCCATTGCTATTCGAGTAGCAGGATGCTACCACACACTCGGTAAAAAAGATGAAAGCCAATACTTTAATAGGGCTTTTAGTAAGGACCAATCCTTAGTGGCACAGATGGCTCACTTTTTTCCTAATCTTGTAGTGAAGTCATAAGTCAAAACATCAGGCAAATTAATTCCTACCTTTGCTTTGCAATTAGATGGTGTTGAAAAAATATGTGTTAAATTACTGCAAAGGAATGATGATGGGTCTTGCGGATTTGGTTCCTGGGGTCTCCGGTGGAACCATTGCACTTCTGTCAGGAATCTATGAGGAATTCATTGAAAGCTTGAATAATCTTCGCCCCAAACTCCTAAACGTACTAAAAGAAGAAGGAATTCCTACTTTTTGGAAAGCCTGTAATGGCTCTTTTCTTACCAGTGTTTTTTTGGGAATAATAACAAGTATTATATTATTTTCATCTTTAATTGAATACTTACTCTCAAAGCATCAAATCTTACTTTTTTCCTTTTTTTTTGGAGTCCTTCTGGTCAGTATTGTTATTCTTTTTAAAAGAATAATTTCATGGACTATATCCAGCTTTAGTTGGCTCCTATTTGGGGCAATACTCTCCTTTTTCAGTACCCAACTCATTCCGTCTTCGGGCTCCATTTCTCCTTATTATCTATTCTTTTGTGGCTTTGTAGCCATCAGTGCTATGATTCTACCCGGTCTTTCCGGAGCTTACATCCTATTAGTTCTTGGCGCTTATGGCCCTATTTTAAGCCTAGTCAACCAAGCGAAAGACGCGTTAATTCAAGGAGAAATTGCTCCACTAGTTTATGGCAAACTTTTTTTGTTTCTAGTGGGAATCGTTATGGGGTTGCTGATTTTTTCTCGTGTAATACGTTGGTTCTTAAAACACCATTACGCCCAAACAATGTCCTTGTTGATTGGACTAATGCTAGGCGCCCTTCATAAAATTTGGCCTTGGCAGATCGTAGAAGAATGGGTGATTGAAAAAAAAGTCCGGTATCTCTATTCAGCGGTTTGGCCTGGCAACTATCCCCATTCGTCTCAATGGGAGTGGGCCCTTTTATTTTTTGGTATGGGTGCAGCTACCTTATGGGGATTGGAGATCTTTAAGAACAGAGTAAACAGATTATGAAAGAACGCAGCCTATGGGATAGAAGCTATTTGCTTCTAAAAGGAATAGCAATGGGTACGGTAAACAAAATTCCGGGAGTATCTGGAGGGTTGGTTGCTCTTATTGGTGGCTTTTATGAAGAATTGATATTCACTTTTCAAAAGTTTAATTTCATAGCTCTTTCTTTACTCTTTACTGGACGTTGGAGAAGTTTTTATCGATACACTAATTTTCAATTCCTATTATGGCTCATGATGGGGGTGGTGATAAGTTACTTCAGCACGGCATTAATTTTGGATGCGCTTCTTGTCTATTCAGAAATCAATGTCTGGGCTTGTTTTTTTGGAATGATTCTGGCTTCACTCTACTACATCAGGCCTCAAGTAGAAAAATGGACCCCTACAATCTATGGGATCTTGCTGGGCGGTTTCTTATTGGGTTTACTCGTTAGTTTTTCGGACCCTATCCCAGAAAACAACAACCTGCTTTATGTCTTTTTCTGTGGAATTGTAAGCGTGTGTGGTATGACACTACCGGGGCTCTCGGGATCTTACCTTCTTCTTCTTCTTGGAAATTATTCTCTTTTATTGGTGGATACTGTCAATGATATTGGGATTCTGGTGTGGAGTCTATTGCGAGGGGAGTTTGATTTATTTCAAATGACTGCCCATTCAGAAAGTGTTAAAATAATTCTAGCTTTTGTACTGGGTTCATTGATTGGGTTGATCCTTTTTTCAAACCTCCTTTCCTATCTCCTTCGAAATTATAAAAATCAAACCCTCTGTTTTATTATTGGTTTTATTGTTGGTGCCTTGCGGAGCGTATGGCCTTGGAAAAATAAAATCTATCAGCTAGCCATTGATGGAACACCGCTTTTAAACACTGGTGGAAAACCAAAAATGGAAGCTTTTGAAGCGTATTGGCCTTCTTTGAATGAAAAATCGACCTGGATCAGCCTTTTTTTTATTTTCGTAGGAAGTCTCTTTGTTATTGCATTAGAATGGTATGGAAAAACACAAACCCAACGGTAGAAAACGCCTAGGTCTAGTAGGTAAAGACATAAATTATTCTTTTTCAAAAGGCTATTTTGCCAAAAAGTTTGAAGAGGAAAATATCACTGCATATTCCTATGAAAATTTTGATTTGGAAAGCATCGATTTGTTTCCCAGTTTGCTTCAGGATTCCTCGATCATGGGCTTGAACGTCACCATACCCTACAAAGAACTTATTCTTCCCTATTTGGATGATGTTCAAGGCGATGCAGCTAATATTGGAGCCGTAAATACCATTCGATTTGACCAGAATAGAAGAGCTATTGGATTCAATACGGACACTTTTGGTTTTGAAAAAGCGCTTTTGGAAATGGTGAGTCAAATCCCTAAAAATGCTTTAATACTAGGTACTGGTGGAGCCTCTAAAGCCGTGGCATATGTACTCTCAAAGAATAATATCTCCTATTCCTATGTGTCGAGATCACCTGGGACCGAAAACATATCCTACGATGCGCTAGACGAAATAAAAATAGCCACCACTTCTTTGATTATTAATTGCACACCTCTGGGTACGTTTCCAAATGTGGGGGGAGTCCCAGACATTCCGTATGAAGGAATCAATAATAAACACCTCCTTTTTGATTTGGTCTACAACCCCCCAAAATCCAAATTTCTAAAACTTGGAGAACAGAAAGGGGCTCAAATTCAAAATGGCTTGGCCATGCTCCATTACCAAGCCGAAAGATCTTGGGAAATCTGGCACCGACAGGAGTAGTCATTTTTTTGTAATTTCAATGTGTAAAATGAGGATAGCATTTAAGGCCCTCAGGCAAACGAGATATGGAAAATCAAGTAAACGATCCCGAATTGGAACAAAATACCGAGAAGGGTGCTTTAGAAAAACAAACAGAAGCTGTAGAGAGCCAGGTTCAAAAGGATCCTGTCTCTACAGATACTCAATTGGTTGACAATAAAATTAATTCAGCCAACTTGGAGGAACTTGTGGAGTTTTTAGAAAAGGAACTAAAATTTGAAAAATGGTTTGAATCTAGAAATACCATCCAAAAAATTATCGATCAATTTGAAGCTACATTCAATACAGTACTTCAGGATAAAAAGAAAGAGTTTTTAGATGATGGGGGAAATTCCATTGACTTTTTTTTCAAACCTCCAGCCAAAGAAAAATACGATACGCTACTCCGGGAATACCGACAAAAAAAGCGAAAACACTATCAAGAAGTTGAGCAATCTCAAAAAGTCAATCAAGAGCGGAAAGAACAAATTATTGATGAAATCAAAGAATTGATTGGTAAAGATGACAATATCAATCAACTTTACAATGCTTTCAAAAATCTCCAAGACAGCTGGTATAAATCTGGACCGGCACCCCGTGCTGTAAACAACTCGCTTTGGCAAACTTATAAACACCACGTTGAACGATTTTATGATTTTATCCATCTTAATCGTGAACTTCGTGCGAAAGATTACGAGCACAATTACAACGAAAAATTAAAAATCATTGAAAAAGCGGAGGAACTTGCCGCACTATCAGATGTTGTAAAAGCAGGGCGAGATTTAGATGTATTACACCGTTTGTGGAAAGAAGACTTAGGACCCGTAGCTCCAGAAAACAGAGAAGAATTGTGGAAACGCTTTCAAGCTGCTACTCATGAGATACACAAGAAAAAACAAGAATACTACAAGAACTTTGAGAGTATTCAAAAAGAAAATCTGGCTGCTAAAGAAGTCCTAATTAAAGAAATGAAGGCCATTAGTGAGACTTCCCAAGAAACCCACAACCAATGGCAAAAAGCCATAAATAAATTACTAGAACTTAGAAAACAATTCAAACAAATTGGTCCTGTACCAAAATCGGATAGTAAACGGACTTGGGCAGAGTTTCGAGACGTAAGTAAAGAATTTAATCAACGAAAAAATACCTTCTACAGAGAGCTTAAAAATATACAGAGAGAGCATATAAAAACTGCTAAAATCCTATTGGAGGAAGTTCAATCTATTTTGAATTCAGAGAACTGGAGAGAACAGAGCAATCGAATGAAAACCATTCAGAAAGAGTGGAAAAATATTGGCCCTATCCCAAAAAAATTGGTGATAAAGCTTCGGAAACAGTTTTTTGATCAATGCAATTTATATTTTGAAAGGCTGAAGTCTGGCTATCAAAAACTCAATGAGGAAGAAACGCCTCAATACGAGTCCAGGAAAGAATACTTAAAAACACTAGAGTCCGAAACGGCTCCTAACTCCTTTGATGCTTTCCTTGATTTTTTAGATAATCACTGGAATGAATGGATTGAAATGGATGATTTGAATGAACAAATTATTACCCCGCTAAACAATGAGTTCCAAAAGATTTTCAATAAAAAAATCAATTCACTCGACGCTTCGATCGAAGAAAAAAATCAGATCATATTTGAAATTAAAATTCGCTGTTTTAAAGGTAATACCAATGACTTAAATGACGAATTAATGACTATCAAGGCTCGGTATGAAAAAGTAATTACTGAGATTAACCAGCTGGAAAATAATCTTGAATTTTTTAATGATAAAAGCGAGAGTAATCCTTTATTTAAAGAAGTTAATGAAAAACTTGACACTCTGAATAGCAAGGCGCAAGGCTATCGAGATCAACTTACCCAGTTACGTCAAGAATTGAGATTGATAAAGAATCAAGAAGAAGCCAATAATACAGATAAGGAAGAGCCTACAGAGACAGATTCTTCACCCTCTTAAATCTTGCTTGACTGCCACAGTTTTTCCAATTCATCCAATGGCATTTCTGAGATTTTTTTGCCTTGAGCGGCAATATTATCCTCCATATATTGGAAACGTTTGACAAACTTTTTATTGGTTCGTTCCAAAGCAGAATCGGCATCAATATTTTTGAACCTCGCATAATTCAATAAAGAAAACAGAACATCACCAAATTCATCCTCCATGGCAAGAGGATCTCCTTTTTCAACCTCCTCCTGAAACTCCTGTAATTCTTCATTTACTTTTTTCCAAACTTGGGTACTATTGTCCCAATCAAAACCAACTCCAGCCGCTTTATGCTGAATACGTTGTGCCTTGACTAAAGAGGGCAAGCCCTTCGGCACGCCAGAAAAAATACTTTTTTTACCTTCTTCGAGCTTAAGTTGTTCCCAGTTTTTTTTAACAGTTTCCTCATCCTCTGCGATGACATCTCCATAAATGTGCGGATGTCTATAAATTAATTTTTCTGCAATTTCATGGGCTACATCACCTATATCAAAAGCTTCTTCTTCCGCTCCTAATTTGGCATAAAAAACAATATGAAGAAGCAGATCTCCCAATTCGTTTTGGACTTCATTCATATCCTTATTGAGAATGGCATCTCCCAATTCGTAGGTCTCTTCTATAGTCAGAGGCCGAAGGGTTTCGAAGGTTTGTTTCCGATCCCAAGGACACTTTTCGCGTAATTCCTCCATAATGTCCAAAAGACGTCCAAACGCCTTTAATTGTTCTTCTCTATCAGTCACCTTTTGTTTTTTTGGATGTTCCTTTCGATTCAAAGACCAACTTTTTATTGTCTTTCAATAATTTATACCATTGGATAATTTTCTTTATGTCACTCACGTAGACTCGCTCAGCATCATAATCGGGAAGGATATCAGAAAAATAAGTCTTCAATTCATCCTTGGAGGCCTTTGGAGAAATAACTTCTAATTCCTCAGCGGCCTTATTATGCATAATTTCAAGGACAGCCTGCAGAGCAATCTCCCCAGCATAGGTGTATATTTGTATGTCGGAGAGTACACTCACTTGATCGGATGGCTGGGTAACAATTCTCTTTCCATCTTGGAGATTTATTGCAATAACACCTATTCGTGTTTGAGTTTGTATCTCGTAAAGTCCAGGTCGTCCCGAAACAGATATAATTTTATTCATACTACAGTTTTAATTCGTTTGGAAAACGCATAACATAATCCACGTCTACTTTCCCTTTTGCAATTTGTGAGAGTTTTCCTTTGAGTAATCTTTTTTTCAAACTGGAAAGCCGATCTGTAAACAAGATCCCTTCAATATGGTCGTATTCGTGTTGAATGATTCGTGCTGCTAAGCCTGTAAATGTTTCTTCTTTTTCTTCCCAATCGCTGTTGGTATAGCGAATTGACACCTGGTCTGGACGAATCACATCTTCCCTTATATTGGGTATGCTCAGACAACCCTCATTAAAGGGCCATTCTTCCCCAGTTTCCTCAATTATTGTTGGATTGATGAAAACCTCTTTAAATTCTTTTAACGCCAGCTGTTCCGAGGCATCAAAATTTTCATCATCGGCAAAGGGAGACGCATCTATGATAAAGATACGTTTGGAGTGCCCCACTTGTGGTGCTGCAAGTCCCACGCCACTGGCGGCGTACATCGTTTCCCACAGGTTTTCAATAAATGGAGTGAGCTCGGATGGATTCAATGTGACATCTTTCGCTTTTTTCTTGAGTATATGCGCTCCATAGGCAACGATGGGTAGTATCATTTTGATTTTGATTTTTGTGAATCCAAAAAGGATTGTAGAATGAGAGCGGCACTTATTCGATCCAACGTAGATTTATCTTCTCTTATTTTTTTTGATACCCCACTAAGGTGCAAGGTATGTGCAGCTATTTTGGATGTATACCGTTCGTCTTGACGAAATAAGGGAATTTCAGGAAAAGCATGTTTCAATTGAAGAATGAACGATTGAATTTTAGATTCCACAACGGACGGTGTTCCATTTTTTTGGATAGGAAGACCCACTACAAAAGCTTTGATTTCTTGTTGCTGTGCATACTTTTCCACAAAATGGATTACATCTTTGGGAGCCAAGGTGTCTAAAGCCGATGCGATGAGGTGTAATGGGTCGGTATGGGCAAGTCCAATTCTTTTTTCTCCATAATCAAAAGCAATGTATACACCCTGGTTCATATCTCACAAAGATACTTTTTTGATGGTGAAAAATAACAGTCTAACTATTTTGAATTCAGTATTTTTGCAGCAAAGAAAAACAATGAAAAAAATTATTGAAGCTGCCTGGGAAGACCGCAGCCTTCTGAAGGAATTAAAAATACAAGAGGTCATTCGAGAAATCATTAACCAAATTGATTTGGGCCAGCTTCGAGTAGCCGAACCGTCACTCTCGGGATGGCAAGTCAATGAATGGGTTAAGAAAGCGGTTGTACTTTATTTTCCAATTCAACAAATGAAAACTATAGAAGTTGGTCCCTTTGAGTTTCATGATAAAATGCCCTTGAAAAAAGGATATGCAGAAAAGGGGATTCGCGTAGTACCCCATGCAGTAGCTCGCCATGGTGCTTATATATCGGAAGGGGTCATCATGATGCCCAGTTATGTGAATATTGGTGCTTATGTGGACGCGGGAACCATGGTAGATACGTGGGCAACCGTAGGAAGTTGCGCGCAGGTTGGGAAGAATGTTCACCTCAGTGGAGGTGTGGGAATTGGTGGTGTTTTAGAACCTCTTCAGGCAGCACCAGTGATTATTGAAGACAACGCTTTCTTAGGTTCACGATCCATTGTCGTTGAAGGAGTTCGGGTTGAAAAGGAAGCTGTCTTGGGGGCCAATGTTGTACTGACAGGTTCCACAAAAATTATAGATGTCACAAAGGAGACTCCTCTTTTTTACGAAAAAAGAGTTCCGTCACGTTCGGTTGTTATTCCAGGGAGTTATACGAAAAGCTTCCCCGCAGGAGACTATCAAGTCCCGTGTGCTTTGATTATAGGTCAGCGAAAAGAGAGCACGGATAAAAAAACCTCATTGAATGACGCCCTTCGCGAACACCAGGTTGCCGTTTAATTAGTTTTTTTCTAACCCTTCAATGGTAACGATTCGTTTTAGGTTTAATGACCATTTGAGTCGAGAATGATCTACTTCATTGAACTTTTCTTTAGCTTTAGAATTGGTAGAATAAACTATACCAGAACCTTTGAGGGCTTTCCATTTTATCCCTAACTGAAGTAAACGGTAAACGATATCCAGTCGTGTGGCTCTACCATCTTCGTAATCTTCATCACTCCCGTTTATAAGGTTAAAGTCTTCCCGCCAAAAAGAGAAGTTATTAAGACATATGCTTTCAGAAATTGATGCTTTTCTTTTTGTAAATACGCTCAATAATGGAAAATAAAAAGCACTCCCCATCTTTCTGATTTTTTTAGCAAAAAAATTGTAATCAGAATCTTTTTGGAAAGTTGATGTCAATGCTATCGTTGAAGAAATTCCTGTGAGGAAAAGCCCTCTTTTTGCCCACTGCTTGTGTTGTTTTACACATTGGGGATGAAGGAAGCTAGTCCCCTCCAAAACCAACATATAAGTGGATTTGGAATGCATTGCTGCTATATTTAGTTTTTTGCCGAAAGAATTATGGGGTGGTAATTGCAAGTGTTGCACCATGTAGGAAGCTTGTGTTTGAATTTCAAGGCAAAGCTTTGAATTTTCGTCATTTTGTGTGTCATCTATCACAAATACTTCATCTGGTGGAGCCGATTGGTTGAGAATGGATAGTAACTGAAAACGAAGAAAAGGGTTTTCAGATGTAATATTTATAAAAATCGCTACGGTCATTCAGAGGTAAAGGTTTTGGGTAAGAAAATTGAATCAACTGCAATTAGGTCAATTGTCTTGGGATTGCTGTATTTTTATTGTCAAATTTATGAAAACTAATTTCATTGTTCAAAAAACGGTTGCTGCTCTTAAAGACAAAAAAACCATACTCTTCCCAACGGACACTGTGTGGGGTATTGGTGGAGACGCCTCGCAAACATCAGTTATTGAGGCCGTATACAAAATAAAGAGACGAGAAGAATCCAAAGCCCTTTTGTGCTTAATGCGTGACCTTGATATGGTGGCCCATTATTTCGATGATATTCCTACTATGGCCCACAAATTTTTGCATGCAGTCAACCCTACTACAGTCATTCTCGAGCATCCAAAGGGGGTACCAAGTCAGTTGATTGCAGAAGATGACAGTATGGCGATTCGCATTCCTCAAGATTCCTTTTGTCAAGCGTTGTTATCACATTTTAAATATCCAATTATCGCAACCTCAGCAAATATTAGCGGACAACACACCCCTACTAATTTTGGACAAATTGAACCGGCTGTTTTGGAGGCCGTAGACTATGTCGTACCTTTGAAACGAATTCAAAAGATGATGAAACCCTCCCGAATTTTGAAAATAACAAATACCGGGGAAGTCATTGTTATTCGTGATTGATGATAGCAAACTCCCAACTACAAAACACTTTGGACCAACCGCACTTCAAAATAATTTCGGAAGCTGCGGATGCCATGGAAACTCCTTGTTATGTAATTGGTGGCTTTGTTAGAGATCTTTTTTTAAATCGAGTAAATTCAAAAGATATTGATATTGTTTGTTTAGGATCTGGAATTGCCTTGGCCGAAGCCGTTCAAAAGAAACTTCCCAAAGCCAAAAAAGTACAACTATTTAAATCCTATGGCACTGCAATGATCGATACGGGTACCACTGTTCTTGAATTTGTCGGCGCCCGAAAAGAATCTTATACTCATGAAAGCCGGAACCCAGAGGTGGAGCCTGGCAGTCTGGAGGATGATCAAAATAGGCGTGATTTCACCATCAATGCATTGGCTTTGGGTTTGAATCATAACACCTTTGGCGAACTTATTGACCCTTTCAATGGCTTGAAAGACCTCCGCAATCGATTGATCAAAACCCCTTTGGATCCTGAAATTACCTTTGATGATGATCCGCTTCGAATGCTTCGAGCCGTTCGTTTTGCATCTCAACTCGACTTTGCTATAGAGTCCAATACTTTTAATGCCCTTTCAAAATATGCACAACGAGTAGATATTATTTCAAAGGAACGTATCGTGGAGGAGTTACATAAGATTATAGCTACTACAAAACCCTCCAAAGGGTTTATTCTTTTGGAAAAAACGGGTTTGCTGCAAAAGGTGCTTCCAGAATTAACTGATCTAAAAGGGATTGAAGAAGTAGATGGTCACCGTCACAAAGATAACTTCTATCATACCCTTGAAGTCCTTGACAATATTTGTCCTCATACCAATAATATTTGGTTGCGCTGGTCCGCTTTACTTCACGATATTGGAAAAGCTCCTACAAAAAAATTGGTGCCCCTCACAGGATGGACTTTTCACGGGCATGAATTCGTAGGAGCCAAAATGGTATATAAACTTTTTAAGCGGCTGAAAATGCCATTAAATGAGAAAATGAAGTATGTCCAAAAATTGGTGTTGATGAGTTCCCGACCTATCGTAATTGCGGAAGAAAAAATTACCGATTCAGCTGTTCGGCGACTGCTTTTTGATGCAGGAGATGACATCGACGATCTCATAACGCTCTGTGAGGCCGATATAACGACCAAAAACCCAAAACGTTTTACTCGATATCACAGAAATTTTCAAATTGTTAGAAAAAAAATAACAGAAGTGGAAGCACGTGATCAGGTGCGTAATTTCCAACCCCCAGTCACCGGACAGATGATTATGAATTATTTCCAAATTGGCCCTTGCAAAGCCATAGGAGTAATAAAAGAAGCCATTAAAGAAGCTATATTAGAAGGACGAATTCCTAATGAAATCGATGCTGCTATAGAAAAAATGAAAGAAGAAGGAATCAAACTAGGTCTAAAATCCAATGACTAATCACAATTACAAACGGTTGGTTTTAATCAATCTTGTTTTAGTATTTCTTGTTATTGCTGCTGGAGCTTTTGTTCGCATGACAGGAAGTGGAATGGGATGTCCCGATTGGCCTAAATGTTTTGGCTACCTTATCCCTCCCACCGAGCGAGCGCAACTTGAATGGAAACCGCAGCACCAATACAAAGAGGGGCAAGTCATCATTATCAATGAAAGTCTTAGAGTCGTAAAAAAGGACTTCAATAGTAATGATACTTTTGATGAAACTCAATGGGCTCCCTATACCAAGCATGACTATTCCGTTTTTAATGTCTATCATACTTGGATTGAGTTCATTAATCGCTTGCTAGGTGCGCTCGCTGGGCTAGCTACCTTAGGACTCCTTCTTGCCAGTGGCCTTCGATGGAAACAATCCAAATCCCTGTTTATGTGGTCCTTTTTAGTAGTTCTAGGCATGGGCTTTCAAGCTTGGTTGGGGAAAACGGTGGTAGACTCCAATTTACTTCCGGTAAAAATTACTATACATATGGCGATGGCACTACTTATTGTTGCTTTCCTCATTGTCCTATGGGATCGAGTACAGCCAGAGGAAACATCGAAAAATCTTCAAAAACGTTTTGTAGGACTTACTTTCCTAGCTCTCCTATTGAGTCTTATCCAAATAGCTATGGGCACTCAAGTCCGGCAATTTGTCGATACTCAAATGCATCAATGGAATCTTTTACAACCTGAAAAATGGCTTCTGAACAGCCCCTTGGTATTCTATATTCATCGGAGTTTCTCTCTTTTAATATTAGGAGTCAATGGCTTTCTAGGGTGGCAGTTATGGAAAAACAAAATGCACAACCCTACCTTATATTGGATCATTGGATGTATCGGATTAGAAATGATTACCGGTGCTTCCATGTACTATTTTGACTTCCCCATCGCTTCACAACCGATTCATCTGGTCCTAGCTGCTCTGCTATTCGCTACTCAATTTTATATTTTACTCCAACAAAAACCGCTAAAAGTTAGAAAATGATACTTCGAATCCGCATCATACTTGACGTAGAAGAAGACGTGTTCCGTGATCTCGAGATGGACCACCAAGCTACTTTGGAAGAATTTCACCTAGCTATCGCCCAATCTTTTGGATTTGCCGGTAGTGAAATGGCCTCTTTTTACCGCTCCAATGCGCAATGGGAACAAGGAGAAGAACTGCCTCTTATTGACATGGGAACAGGGGAGCCCCCCCAAGGTGAGACCCCTTTGGGTGCAGTATTTGAGGAAGAACAGCACCACCTGATCTATGTCTACGATTTCATGGCTCTGTGGACTTTCTTTGTGGAAGTTATGGAAATTGTAGAACCCGCTCCAGGAATGAGCTATCCACACCTCGTTTTTGCGCAAGGAGAAGTCCCAGAAGAAGCCCCTGAAAAAAGTTTTGAAGGCGAGAACGAAAGCGAAGGAGAAGATGATTCAGAAATGAATTTTGATGACGACCTAGACAGCTACTATTAGTTGGAGAAAAGAGAGGTCATACTCACATTTTCATAATTTCGCTGTACAAAGTTTAGAGCGGATTCCATTACATCCCCCATGGAAGTACACTCCTTGAAAGCCGTGTCTTTAGTGAATTTATAGATTTCCGCCTTTAGATTCTTTAGATGATGAGGCAACGATAATTCCATTTTTTTCATCTCTTGTATCAACAGTTTGGTTCGTCGTTCAGTACTAATTAGACGTTTGGCCACAATAGATCGTTCTTCTATTTTGTATTGTTGAATGGAATCGGAAGTCAATTTCTCTTTCACCAATTTCATTATGGGTTGATTTTCTTTAAAAAATTGGGGACGGTAGACCGATAGTTTTCCTTCAAAACATTGTTGATCAAAATCAATAGCTCGAATCTTATAAATGACTTGATCAAAATCATGAATAGGAATTATAACGTAATTATAGGCTCGCATATCTCCTAATAAGCGAATCATACAGCGTTCATTGAACTTTACGTATTCTTTCGCGATCTGTGCCTTTTGTGATTCTGTGCAGAACTGAAGATCATTGCGAATAAACTCATCCCCAGGTATCCCCGCAATATGTTCTTCAATTAAGGTTTCTTTATTAATCAAAAAATTCAAATTGTAGGGAGAAAGCATGTGCTCAAATTCCAAACCACAAACTCGGGAAGCATCGGTTTTCTTCACATAAAAATAAGTGAAGTTATCATTGAGCATGTTTCGAATTTTGATTCGAAAGGGCTTGGAGTTACCAAAGGTGCAATAATCAATTGCATCTACATTCAAGTAAGGACTGGCTGACTCATTTCCATCGGAATGCAGCAGGGTATATATTTTCTTCAGGTCATAATCTATTCCCTCTCTTTCTGAATCGGTGTAATAGACGCGGACCCAAAGAGTATCTTCATCGTTCTGGTCGTAGACAGAAACGGAACCTGAGAATCGAAGCAAATCAGAATAGCTGATAGGCGTATCTACCCAACGATTAAAAAACCGCAGGTATTCAATGAACGAATCGGTCAGCGTAAAAAAGGGTTTCTTTTGGGAGATCAACTTGTCCATAGCAGTGTTTTACTTCAAAGTTAGTATCTTTTAGGGAACCGTGCTTCGCCAAAAACTTTGCTTTTCACTAGGGACAGAATTATTTAACCCGGCGGAAATGTGTAAACTGGAATTGATTTTAACCACTTTGGTCTTATTTTTACTTAGTGAAAGATGGAATAGAGATCTATTTTTTGTCTGAAAATCAAGCAAAAGAAGTATTTATTGAAGACTTGTGTCAGATGGTTAATGCCGCTTATCTCCCTGCCGAAAAAGGAATGTGGATGAATGACTTTCTACGCACCCACATGGATGAAATGAGAATGTTTATTCAGCAAGGTCGTGTTCTTGTTGCGGAATTAGGGGGTGAAATCGTAGGTTTAGTTGTGGTTCAATTAATGGTCGCCGAACGGATGGCAGAATTTGGGATGCTGGTTTCTGCGCCATACTATCAAAAATTGGGCATTGGCACCCAACTTATAGAAAAGGTGGAAGTATGGGCCAAAGCGCAACAACTCCCCCGGCTTCGACTGGAACTATTGACTCCAAAAAAATGGAAGCATCCAAAAAAAGAACAGTTAAAGAAATGGTATCGAAAGATTGGCTTCCGACCTGCACATACAGAACCCTTTGAAAACAGGTACCCCGAGGCCGCAGAGAAACTCAAAACCCCTTGTGATTTTACGATCTGGCTTAAAGATATTTGAAGTGATTTGGGGAGAGTAAAGTATAGAAATCAAAAAAAGATCGGAACACCTCTTATCTGGTAATGAATGGCTATTTTTGAAGCATGATACGCTATGAAGTTTACTATTGAATCCCCTTTTTCGCCCACTGGAGACCAGCCCCAAGCCATTAAGGAGATTGTTTCTGTTTTCCAAGCCCAAGATTCTTATGTTACCCTTCAAGGAGTTACTGGATCAGGAAAAACTTTTACAGTGGCCAATGTGGTGGAACAATTGCAGCGTCCAACCCTCGTCCTAGCACATAACAAGACGTTAGCCGCACAACTCTATTCTGAGTTTAAGCAATTTTTTCCCAACAATGCTGTTGAGTATTTCGTCTCCTATTATGACTATTATCAACCCGAAGCATATATTCCGGTAACCGGTACTTATATAGAAAAAGACCTTTCCATCAATGAGGAAATTGAAAAGTTACGACTAAGTACTACTTCTTCCCTTCTATCGGGCCGACGAGATGTGTTAGTAGTTGCTTCCGTTTCTTGCTTATATGGAATTGGAAATCCTCAAGAATTTCAAAAAAATGTTATTGAACTACAACGCGACCAGGTCCTCTCTCGCACTCAATTGCTCCATCGCTTGGTACAGAGCCTCTATTCCCGAACAACAGGAGAGTTTAGTCGAGGGAATTTTAAAGTCCAAGGGGATGTCATTTCAATCTTCCCAGGCTATGCTGACACCGCTTTTCGAATTCACTTTTTTGGAGATGAAATTGAAGAAATAGAAGCCTTCGATCCAATCAATAATCAAACCCTGAGTCAATTTGACCGCATCACTATCTACCCGGCTAATATTTTTGTAACCAGTCCCGATCTGTTGCAGAATGCCATTATACAAATACAGGACGACTTAGTAAAACAGATTGACTATTTCAAAGAGATTGGCAAGCCGCTGGAGGCGAAACGCCTTCAAGAACGCACCGAATTTGATTTGGAGATGATTCGAGAACTGGGGTATTGTTCGGGGATTGAGAACTATTCTCGTTATTTGGATGGTCGGGCTCCCGGAACACGACCTTTTTGTTTGCTAGATTATTTTCCCGATGATTATTTAATGGTAGTGGATGAAAGTCACGTCACGATTTCACAAGTCCATGCTATGTATGGCGGAGACAGGAGTCGAAAAGAAAACTTAGTTGAATATGGTTTTCGTTTGCCAGCTGCAATGGATAATCGCCCTTTGAAATTTGAAGAATTTGAAGGCTTGCAAAATCACGTTCTCTATGTGAGTGCTACTCCTGCAGACTATGAGTTAAAAAAAACTGAGGGGGTGTTCGTGGAACAAGTTATTCGTCCTACAGGGCTTTTGGACCCACTCATTGAAGTACGCCCCAGTCTAAATCAGATTGATGATCTCATTGAAGAAATTCAACAACGGGTGGAAGTGGAAGAACGTGTTCTGGTGACTACTTTGACCAAGCGCATGGCAGAGGAATTGACGAAATATTTACTCCGGGTTCAAATACGGACTCGATATATCCACAGTGATGTCGATACACTAGAACGGGTAGAAATTATGCAAGATCTTCGCAAAGGAGTTTTTGATGTCTTGGTAGGAGTCAACCTGCTGCGGGAAGGGTTGGACTTACCAGAGGTGTCTTTAGTTGCTATCATTGATGCTGATAAAGAAGGGTTTCTTCGCAGCAATCGCTCTTTGACACAAACGGTCGGACGCGCCGCAAGAAACGTTAACGGAAAAGCCATAATGTATGCCGATACGGTGACCAACAGCATGCAAAAAACCATCGATGAAACCAATTATCGAAGGGAAAAACAAATGGCATATAATACAGAAAATAAACTCACACCAAAAGCATTAAATAAATCCCTAGATAATGCTTTGTCTAAGAATTCGGTAGCCACCTATGTGCAAGAACGAGAGGCGCGAAAAGCTGCCGAGGCTGAACATCGTTATGAAACTCCCGAAGAACTAGAACAAAAGATTCGCGAGGTTCGAAAAGCCATGGAAAAAGCGGCCAAAGAGTTGGATTTTATTCAAGCGGCACACTTACGTGATGAGATTCAAAGCCTACAAAATCAATTGAACTCATAAAAAAAGCGCCCCTAAAGGCGCTTTACAAAAACAATTGATTTAACTATCGAATGCGAATGGATTTTTTCGCATCTTGAAGCATTTCTTTCTTTTTGGGAAGTTTTACTTCTAAGATTCCTTCCCTGTATTGGGCTTCAATTTTTTTACTGTCTACACTCTCTGGAATGGTGAAAGTTCGACGAAAAGAAAGATATCCATACTCTTTTCTTGTGTACTGAGCATCTTCTTCAGCAGCTGCATCGGATTGGGAACTGATAGACAGTATGTCCTTTTCTACTTCTACTTGAAGATCTTCTTTTTTGACCCCTGGTGCAGCGAGTTCCAACAAAAACGATGTGTCTGTTTCTTGAATATTTACCGCAGGCAATTGCTTGGTTGGCAAGGTTGAAGATGGTAACCATTCATTAGAAAGCCATTCATCAAATAAAGCCGGGAAAAAAGGACTGTTATGTTTTCGTACTAAATTCATTGTATTAAATTTTAAGGTTATACAAACAAACCAATACAAAGGAGATACCAACTCTTACACTGTGCCAATATGGCGGTAATGATACGAAAATGAATGCCAATATGGCAGTTTATAGAACAGATTGGACTTTTTGAGCGGCTTCTTCAAAAGCAGTAGCGGAAAGAACATTCAGACCAGAAGCATCGATTAACTCTTTTGCTTGCTCAGCATTGGTCCCCTGTAGACGAACTATAATGGGTACTTTGATAGCATCACCCATATTTTGATAGGCATCTACAATGCCTTGGGCTACACGATCGCAACGGACGATCCCACCAAAGATATTAACCAATATGGCTTTCACTTTCGGGTCCTTTAAAATCAATCGAAAGGCAGTTTCAACCCGAGCGGCATCGGCAGTTCCACCAACGTCTAAAAAGTTTGCGGGGTCTCCACCCGATTGCTTGATTAGATCCATAGTAGCCATTGCCAAACCTGCTCCGTTAACCATACAGCCTACATTACCATCTAGATCAACGTAATTTAGTCCCGCTTCGTTGGCCTCAATTTCAACAGGATTTTCTTCTTTTAAGTCCCGAAGTTCCGCATAGTCTTTATGCCGAAATAAGGCATTATCATCTAACGTGACTTTGGCATCGACGGCCATGATTTTGTCGTCTGAAGTTTTGAGTACAGGATTAATTTCAAATAAGGAAGCATCGGAGCCCACATAGGCCTTATATAGCGCCGATACAAATTTTGTCATTTCCTTAAAGGCAAATCCCGATAAGCCCAGATTGAAGGCTATTTTACGGGCCTGAAAAGCTTGTAAACCCAGTGATGGATCAATTTCTTCGGTGAAAATCAAATGGGGGGTTTTTTCAGCAACTGCCTCAATATCCATCCCCCCTTCAGTGGAATACATAATCATATTTTTCCCTGAAGCACGATTGAGTAATACCGACATATAGATTTCACTGGTTTCAGATTCACCTGGATAGTATACGTCTTCAGCAATGAGTATCTGGTGGACTGTCTTTCCTTCTGGGGGTGTTTGCGGAGTAATCAATTGCATTCCGATGATTTCCTGTGCAATGGATTTAACTTCATCTAACGTTTTGGCTAATTTGACCCCGCCCCCTTTTCCTCTTCCTCCCGCATGGATTTGGGCTTTGATCACATGCCAAGCAGTACCGGTACTTTCTGTGAGAGATTGGGCCGCTTCTACAGCTTTTTTGGGACTGTCGGCGACGATCCCTCTTTGTACATTCACCCCAAAACTAGCGAGTATTTCTTTCCCTTGATATTCGTGTAAGTTCATTGAATCTGATTCTAGTACAAAATTAAGGAATCTCCTCTGAGTGGCACAGAAATCCAAATATTTAATCTGTTGTATTTATAACATTTTGTTTTTATTTTATAAATTAAATTGAGCAAGTCTTTCAATCCGTAGAAACTTCTTTACTTTTATATTCTAATAAGTGTAGATGTGAATAATCAAGAACTTCTTTCTATAGCAGAAGCCCATGGTTCCACCCTGTATGTCTATGATGCTTCTAAAATAAAATCGCAATATCAGCGATTATCCACGGCCTTTAGCAGCATAAAACAGCTGAAGGTCAATTATGCCATGAAGGCACTTTCCAATGTTTCTATTTTGACATATCTGAAAAGCCTCGGAAGTGGATTGGATACGGTATCACTCCAAGAAGTCCAGTTAGGTCTTCATGCAGGATTCCCCCCCGAGCGCATCATCTTTACTCCTAATGGTGTCTCGATGGATGAAATTGAAGCCGTTGTAGCCATTGGTGCACAAATAAATATCGACAACTTAGCGACCCTGGAAGAATTTGGCAATCGCCATCCCGAAGTTCCGGTATGCATACGAATTAATCCACATGTCATGGCAGGCGGTAACAGTAATATTTCCGTTGGCCACATTGATTCCAAATTTGGGATTTCCATTCACCAGATTCCCCATACTCTCCGAATTGTAAAAAACACAGGGATGAATATCAATGGAGTGCATATGCATACTGGATCAGATATCTTGGATATTGAAGTGTTTCTCCACGCAGCAGAAATTCTATTTGATATCGCTAAGCATTTTGATGCCTTGGAATTCATTGACTTTGGGAGTGGCTTTAAAGTTCCCTACAAATCGGGTGATATTGAAACAGATATTGAAGAATTGGGAGAAAAGTTGAGCGTTCGGTTTCATGCGTTTTGCAAAGAATATGGTCGAGAGTTGGCTTTGGCCTTTGAACCTGGAAAGTTCTTGGTAAGCGAAGCTGGCTATTTTATTACCCCCGTTAACGGAATTAAGCAGACTACGTCTACTGTATTTGCTCAAGTAGATAGCGGCTTCAATCACTTGATTCGCCCTATGCTATATGGTTCTTATCACGAAATCGAGAACCTTTCTAAGCCCGAAGGTAAAAAACGATTTTATTCGGTAGTGGGATACATTTGTGAAACAGATACTTTCGGTAATAATCGTCAAATTGCTGAGATCAGTGAAGGAGATTATTTGGTCTTTAAAAATGCGGGAGCCTATTGTTTCAGTATGGCGAGTAATTACAATTCCCGTTTTCGTCCAGCCGAAGTACTCTGGCACGAAGGGACAGCTCATGTGATTCGCTCTCAAGAAAATTTTGAAGATTTACTGCAAAACCAAACACTTCTTGATTTTGATAAAAAAGCAATCGAGGCCTAAAGATCTATAGGTCCTATTTGTTGAAGACGAGCTAAAGTGGTATTGTAAGCGGAGAGCATTTCTTCAACAATAGCGGAAGCAGGAATAATCGTATCAATTAATGCGGCTACTTGACCAATCTCCAATTCACCTTCTTCAAGATCTCCTTCAAACATTCCTTTCTTTGCTCTGCCTTTACCCAGCAGCTGTGCCAATATTTCGGGTTTTGCTCCCTCGGCATAATGCCTTTTTACTTGTTCATAAAACGAGTTCTTTAGCAAGCGAACAGGAGTCAGTTCTTTGAGCGTAAGCTCTGTACTTCCCTCTCCTGAGTCTATCACTTTCTTTTTAAAGGCTTCATGGCAGGAGGCTTCCAAGGAGGCGACAAAACGAGATCCTACTTGAACTGCCTCTGCTCCCAAAGCAAAAGCAGCCAACATGGCCTCACCCGTTGCAATTCCTCCTGCAGCAATCAAAGGTGCAGAAATTGATTTTCGCACCAAAGGCAATAAAGTCATCGTGGTAGTTTCTTCTCTTCCGTTGTGTCCTCCAGCTTCAAATCCCTCAGCAACCACCCCGTCCACACCAGCTTCGATTGCTTTCAAAGCAAAAGATACAGAGCTGACAACATGAATAACAGTACAACCCCTGTCTTTTAAGAATGAGGTCCATAATCGGGGGTTTCCCGCAGACGTAAATACAATCGGCACTTGTTCGCGAATTAGTACGTCAATTAGCAACTCCATCTCGGGATACAAAAGAGGGAGATTGACACCAAATGGCTTATTAGTAACAGCTTTCAGTTTTTGGATATGATTTTCTAAAGTTTCGGGGTGCATAGAGCCTGCTCCTAAAATACCAAGCCCTCCCGCTTCGCTGACTGCCGCAGCTAATCGCCAACCGCTTGCCCATACCATTCCCGCCTGAATCAAGGGATATTGGATACCAAAAAGTTGACAAATACGATTATTTCTCATGCGATAGCTCCTGATCCTATCAATTCTCCTTCTTGATACCATGCTGCAAATTGGCCTGGAGTGATGGCCGACTGTAGTTTTTCAAACATTATATAAATACCTTGTTCAGTACAGTGTAATTCTGCCTTTTGGAGAGCTTGACGGTAGCGGATTCGTACTTGGTATGTTGTTGCAGAGTCACCTACAGACAATTGATGCTCTGGATTCACCCAATGAGTCTCCTTTGATTGGATAAATAACGCCTGTTGATATAAACCTGGATGCTCTTTACCTTGTCCCACAAAAAGGGTGTTTTCGGAAGTGTCTACGGCCAAAACAAATAATGGTTCAGGGGTTCCTCCCACCGCAAGTCCTTTGCGTTGCCCAACGGTAAAGTAATGTGCTCCTCGGTGCTGCCCAACTTCAATCCCATCTAGGGCGGAATAGGCTCTTCTCGCTGCAAAATAGGCCCATCGTGCTTCTTCAGAATCAAAATGAGTTGGGGACTCCCTATAAGGTGAAAACTCTTCTGAAATTTCAATAATGGGTCCTTCTTTGGGCTTTAATTGTTGTTGAAGAAAATCAGGTAAGCGAACTTTTCCAATAAAACACAAGCCTTGAGAGTCCTTTTTCTCAGCGGTTATCAATCCTTGAGATTTAGCTATTTTCCGTACTTCGTCCTTTTTTAAACCTCCGATGGGGAAGAGTGTTTTAGAGAGTTGCTCTTGATTCAACTGACACAAGAAATAAGACTGATCCTTATTGGAGTCTGCGCCACTAATCAAGTGATATAGTGGATTCTGCTTATCATCATTACTGATTTCTTTTTGGCAATAATGCCCGGTTGCAACGAAATCGGCATCTAGAGAGAGGGCGATTTTTAAAAAAACATCAAATTTAATTTCACGATTGCACAAGATATCGGGGTTGGGAGTCCGTCCGCGTTCATACTCTGCAAACATATAGTCAACTATTCGCTCCTTATACTCTTTACTCAAGTCAACAGTTTGGAAAGCAATCCCCAACTTTTGTGCGACCAACATAGCATCGTTACTATCCTCCAACCAAGGGCATTCTGCATCGATAGTAACCGATTCGTCATGCCAATTTTTCATAAACAATCCGATTACTTCGTACCCCTTTTCTTTGAGTAAATAGGCCGCAACGGAAGAATCTACTCCTCCTGATAAACCAACGACGACACGCTTCCCTTTCATAAGGTAAAAGTAGGGAAGAAAATAGAAATGAATTTATTTTTTACCCCGGGCACGTTGTTGTTTTTCTGCTTCCTGCATGGCTTTCTGTAATCGAGCCGAAAAACCACCCGACTTTTTAGGCTTTTTCTTGTTTTCCTCAATCTGTGCATGAATTTTATCATTATCAACGATGAAGTTTTTAATGACGAGCATCAGGACGATAGTAATCAAGTTTGAAATAAAGTAGTACAAACTCAATCCACTAGCGTAATTGTTAAAGAAAAACAGCATCATCAATGGCATGAGATACATGATGACTTTCATATTGGGCATGCCGGGTTGTTGCGGCATTGCCTGCTGTCCTGTTGTCATTTGAGTGTAGAAGAAAATAGCTACCGATGCGAGAATTGGGAATAAGCTCACATGATCTCCATAAAACGGAATTGAAAAAGGAAGATCCAAAACCGAGTCATAAGAAGACAAGTCATCGGCCCAAAGGAATGATTTTTGTCGAAGGGTAAACGCAACGGGGAAGAAGGTAAACAAGGCAAAAAAGACTGGCATTTGGAGCAAGGCGGGCACACAACCCGACATCGGATTGACTCCTGCTTTCCCATACAGACTCATGGTTTCTTGTTGTTTTTTAACCGCATTGTCCTTGTGTTTGGCATTTATTTCTTCTACCTCAGGACGTAGCACTTTCATTTTAATTTGGGAAACATAGGCTTTGTAGGTTACTGGTGACATCGCCAATCGCACGAGAATAGTCAACACAATAATAGCAATCCCAGTAGGAAAGAAAGTACCTAAAAAAGAGAATAAAGGAAGGAATATAAACCGATTGATCCACCCAAAAATTCCCCAACCCAAGGGGACAGAATCTTCCAAGCCCAAATTGTAGCTTTTCAGAGTTTTAAAGTCCGTTGGCCCAAAATACCATTGAAAAGCATTGGAAAATTCGCCATTAGTCTGGAGTGCTAATGGAATAGAGGCTTTGAAATTTTTAGTGAATTTTTCCTCAAGATTTTCCTCTTGTGACAAATCATCTGAGGTCAATTCCACTCGATCCAAAGGCGTTTCACTAATGAGTATTGCACTAAAAAAATGTTGTCGGAAAGAGACCCATTGAACGCCATCCACTGTTTCTTCGTCGGAACCCGAAATCCCCAATTCGTCTACTTTCCTTTCGCGATGTTGATAGGAGAGCTCGGTATAACGATTTTCGTAATCCAAGCTTTTTGAATTTCTAAAGGCTTGCGAACTCCATTGCAATTGGGCTCCCTCTGTGCTAAGGTAAGCACCCAAGCCAGTAGAGCGAATCTGAAAGTCAATGAGGTAAGAGGAGGGGTTGATGATATAATCCATAACCAACTGCATGCCAGAATTGGCCCCAGAAGTTAATGTTAACACCTCTGTATCCCCTTGCTTGGTCAGAGTCGGAGTAAAATAAAAATCACGGCTATTGAGTACCCGTCCATCTCGAAGGGGTATTTCAATATTTAATTCTGTATTGTTATCGGCAATCAATTGGAGAGGCTCCGACTGATAATTCTCAAATTCTGTCAACTGAACTTTAATCAAATTTCCTCCTTTAGAGTCGACTTGAACTAGAAGTTTATCAGATCGGAGTGTTTGGATTTCATTTGGGCGCTCTTGCATGAAAGCCGCCAAATCACCATAGGTGTTTTGAAGAACAATTTGAGCTATGGAATCATTGACAACAGTTGATGGGGCACCTTTGGGGGTTGCTAATTCGGTTGTATCCATAGAAGTGTCTTGGGAAACACCCTCTTGAGGTTGATTCTGATACAACATCCACGTGAGTATTATGGCAATCAATATGAAGCCAATGAACTGGTACGGATCAAATTTTCTTTCTTCCATTAGGTAAAGATAGTTTTTAGGTGCGACTATGCTTCAAAGCAGCCCCCACAAAAGCAGCAAATAAGGGGTGGGGATTGGAAACTGTGCTTTTATACTCGGGATGAAATTGAACGCCTACAAACCAAGCGTGATTTTTATTTTCGATAATTTCAACCAATTTGGTTTCCGGATTCCAGCCAGCTATCTTAAAATTATTGTCAAATAGTTGTTCTCGATAGCTATCGTTGAATTCGTAACGATGACGGTGACGTTCAGAAATTTCTTGTGTCGAATAGACTTGATTTAGCATTGAATCCGACGCCAATACACAATCCCAGGCTCCCAAACGCATCGTTCCTCCTTTATCGGTAATGTTTTTTTGAGACTCCATCAAATCAATAATTGCGACTTTACATTCAGGGTCCATTTCCGTTGAATTGGCCTTCGACATTCCTTTCACGTTTCGGGCGTATTCGATTACAGCCATTTGCATACCCAAACAAATTCCCAAAAAAGGAATATTTTGTTCACGAACATATTGAATGGCACTTATTTTTCCCTCGATACCCCGAGAACCAAATCCAGGAGCAACAATCACCCCATTGAGACCTTCTAAAATTTCTTGGCTATTATCTTCTTCCAAACTTTCTGAATGAATACTCACCACGTCAACCTTTGTTTGGTGTCGAGTTCCCGCATGGATTAAAGCTTCCAAAATGGATTTATAGGAATCTTGTAACTCAACGTATTTACCAACCAATCCGATCTTAACTTCATTAAGGGGATAATTAAGTTTGTCAATGAATTCCTTCCAGTCTTTTAGATTATGTGATTGTTTTGCAGTGAGCTGTAATTTCTTGAGAACAACAGAATCGAGCCCTTCCTCGAGCATTTTTAATGGCACCTCATAAATGGTGTCTACGTCGATGGATTGGATGACGGCTTCTTGCTTCACATTACAAAACAGAGCCAGCTTGCGTTTCAAATCGTCGGTGAGTTCGTATTCGGTTCGACAAACCAATACATCAGCTTTGATTCCGCTCTCCATCAAAGTTTTTACAGAGTGCTGTGTGGGCTTGGTTTTCAATTCTTTAGCAGCGGCCAAATAGGGAATTAAAGTCAAATGAATAACGACACAATTTTCATCTCCAAGTTCATTTATCAACTGCCGTACAGTCTCAATATAAGGTAAGGACTCAATATCACCAACGGTCCCTCCAATTTCTGTAATTACAATATCGTAATCACCCGTGTTTCCAAGGACTTGCATACGCTCCTTAATCTCATTGGTAATGTGAGGGATAACTTGTACAGTTTTCCCTAAAAACGCACCCCGTCGCTCCTTTTCAATTACACTTTGATAAACGCGACCTGTAGTGACATTATTGGCTTGGGAAGTGGGTACGTTCAGAAAACGTTCATAATGACCCAAATCCAAATCGGTTTCGGCACCATCGTCAGTGACATAGCATTCGCCGTGTTCGTAGGGGTTTAAGGTTCCGGGATCTACATTGAGGTAGGGATCGAATTTTTGAATAGTTACGCTTAAATTCTGTGCTTGAAGAAGTTTGGCAAGTGACGCGGCTACAATTCCTTTTCCTAATGAGGAACTCACACCTCCGGTAACAAAAACATATTTCGTATTGGACATCCGGCAATCGAATTAAAACCTACCGGGCTCAAAAATACAAAATCTAAAACAGCCTATTGTAGCTTTTGAGTTATTTCTTTAATACAATTATCGAATCTTCACGATACTGTAATAAAAAAATACCTTTGTTGATATATGATCCGTTGGGCTGGGGTTTATAATCAAATCGACTTTCAACATAATCTGTCTCACCCAAACTTGATCCTTCTGCAAGATTACCTTTCCGCGTCATTCGTAATAACAAATCCAAAGTCAAATCATAGCCACGTTTTGCTTCTTTAGAAGGATACATCCCAAAACGATTTAGAAAGCGTTCGGCCATGAGGCCTTCGTCAAATAGTTGAGGATGATAGCCCGAGGTGAAGGTGAAAGCCAGAGAGGCAAAGGTTGCTGCAGAAATATTCGGGTCCTCATAGGCAGCTCCACGATAGGTGGTAAATAATTGAATGGGACGGCTGGGTGAAATCTTACCACTGAGTTGGGAACTAATGCTCGATATTAAAGAAAAATTTTCAGATTCTAAGATAATTTTATTGGGTATGCTATCTAGCAAAAGAGAATCCATCAATTCAGAATCTAAATATCCTCCCTGCTCTGGTCGAAATTGAATGGCAAATGGATACCGTTCTTGAAGCATTTTTTCAACCTCTCTGTTTAGAGAGTCGGCAACTATGACAATATTTTCTTCTTCACTGAGCACGTTATCCAGATGCTTCAACATTCGATCCCTAAGTTGCTTTTTGGGAGGGATACTTTGGTAAACATTCGGACGCATATGCACTTCTTTATACGAGAGTGGAGCTACCTTAGGAACCTTACTTAGCTTGGGTAGGGCAGAAATAAAATCGAAATTTTTGGGTATCAATGGTCCAATAATTACGTCTTGTTGAGATAGAAGTGAATTCTGCATGAGTTGTACCAACTTCGCTTTTCGATTTTGGGTATCAAAGACCGTGAGTTCGGAAGCTATCCCTTGTTCTGACAAAACTTCCATAGCCAGACGAGTACCCGAATAAAAATCAAAAGACAAGCTACTGAGGTTTCGTTTTTTAAAAAATTCTCTAGTCTTTTCTATGGAATCCAATTCCAAAGAATTCACCTTAAAGGGCAAAAGTAAACCTACTCTCAGGGATCGATCAAGGGGGTTAAGGGAGTCGAATAAATTTATTTTCTGGACCAACAGATCATCTTGAATTTTCAAGTCTCCAGAAAATTCTAACGGCACCTTAAGAACCATTCCTGCTTGTAGTCCTTTAGAAATTAACTCGGGATTCAGTGAGTCCAATATGCCCTGGGAAACACCTAATTTTTTTTCAATTCGATAGTAGCCTTCCTTGGGCAAAACGGTATAATAATTATAGGCTGGAGTAGGCGCTACCAAAGAATCTTTTGTGCTGATAGGGAGTTGCAGTATTTGACCGGCTTTTAAGCCGTTTTTCAGCGAAGGATTCAATGCTTCTAATTCCTGAATTGTTATACCATAGGTATAGGCAATTCTCCATTTTGTTGCTTTGGGCGGAACCAAATAAGATTCTGTATCTACTGATGGCGCTTCAATCACCATCACAGGAGATTCGAAAACAGGTATTCGGAGCATCATTTTTCGTTTCAATCCAACCCTTTCAAGGGTGGGATTATAAACTTTTATTTGCTCAATGCTTATCTCGTATTGTTGTGCTAGACCAAACAAGGTCTCTTTTTTCTTGACTTTATGCGTGATAAACCGATCTGGAATTCTCGTGTCTTGCGCTCGTAATGCAAGCATGCTCAAGAGGAGCAAGAGCAACAACCCATACTTTTTCATGCCCTAAATATATCAAAAACTATTCCCATTCAATGGTTGCTGGGGGTTTGGAACTGATGTCGTAGACCACTCGATTGACTCCCGGTACTTTATTGATAATTTGGTTGGATATATCCTGCAGAAAAGCGTAAGGCAGATCAACCCAGTCTGCGGTCATCCCATCGGTAGATTCTACTGCACGCAAGGCGACACATTTCTCATAGGTGCGCTCATCCCCCATTACGCCTACCGACTGAACAGGCAATAGCATAGCACCTGCTTGCCATATCTTATCATAAAGACCTTCTTTCTTAAGGCCTTGGATAAAAAGCGCATCTACTTCTTGAAGCATTTTAACTTTTTCAGCAGTAATGTCTCCTAAAATTCGAATCCCCAACCCAGGGCCGGGGAAAGGATGTCGTCCTAAAATCTCAGGTGCTATATTCAGACTTTTTCCTACGCGCCGTACTTCATCTTTGAACAACATACGAAGGGGTTCCACAATTTTTAATTGCATATAGTCGGGAAGACCGCCTACATTATGGTGGGATTTGATCGTGACAGAGGGGCCATTGACCGAGACCGATTCGATAACGTCGGGATAGATGGTTCCTTGCCCCAGCCATGCAGCGCCAGCGATTTCTTTAGACTCCGTATCGAACACATCAATGAAGGTTTTTCCAATTATTTTTCGTTTCTGCTCGGGATCGGTGACCCCTTCTAAGGCTGCTAGGAAAAGGGCGCTCGTATCCACGCCTTTCACATTGAGTCCCATTCCTTCGTATTGCTGTAATACTTGACTGAACTCGCCTTTACGCAACAGACCGTTATTGACAAATATGCAATTCAGTTGGGTGCCGATAGCGTGATGCAATAAAATTGCAGCAACTGTTGAATCTACCCCACCCGATAGGCCTAGAATTACTTTTTCATCTCCAATTTGATTTCGCAATTCTTGAACTGTCATTTCAACAAACGAATCGGGAGTCCAATCGGAAGCGACCCCAGCAATCTTATTAATAAAGTTTTCCAAAATTTGTTTTCCATCGGTGCTGTGGTAGACTTCGGGATGGAATTGCAGGGCATAAGTAGCTTCTCCCGCTATTTGATAGGCTGCATGGGTTACGTCTTCGGTACTTGCCAATAATATCCCTCTCTCCGGTAGTTTTTCAATGGTGTCACTGTGGCTCATCCATACTTGACTATCGCCAGGCACGTTTTCAAAAAGCGGATTCTTACTATCGATGTAAGACAAGCGAGCTCTTCCATACTCCCGGCTATTGGAGGGACTCACTTTGCCTCCCGAAAAATGAGCCAAGTATTGTGCGCCATAACAAACTCCTAATACTGGTTTTTTGCCTCGTATTTCTGACAAATCAGGATGCAAGGCATCATCAGAGCGAACCGAAAAAGGGGATCCCGACAGGATGACTGCCTTAAAATCAGCCAAGCTTTTTGGAATCTTGTTGAAGGGGTGAATTTCGCAGTATGTGTTTAGCTCCCGAACCCGACGGGCAATCAATTGGGTGTACTGTGAACCGAAATCGAGAATGAGTACTTTTTCTTGCATGAACAAAAATAGGTAATTCACTTAGGGTTCCTAAATCATTCTTTCGCTTTTTTTCCAATTAATTGTTGAAAATTCTATAACTCTATCCAAGTAAATTGAAATTTTAGTGGATCGAATGATTCCATGAGCTGAGGAATTAAGCTTGGTCCTTTTTCGAGATAGAATGTGCTAAAATTAACCTTTCGCTCTTGAAGCCCTGAATTGGGGAAAAGAGACTCGTGTAATTTTTCCAGACGTTCTACCTGATCTTTTAGTTTTCTTTTTTGGGCACGAAGGAGGCGCTTTTCTAAATGATCGATTCCTTTAAATTGTTTTTGTTGTTGTGCTGCTACAGCCCCTTCATAAGAGGCATCTGTCTGCTTTACTAGACCTTTCAAATGGCGGAAATTTTTTTCTAATTCCTTTTTTAAAAATTGCAAATCCAAGTCAATGGCACTTAATTGCTGTACCTTTTTGTTCACCAAGTCAGGGCGTTTCAAAAATAAATCTTCAGGACGCAAATCCAATTTATTCATTTTTCCAACAGTCTTCCCATTTACTAATACAGCAGAATTTCTAAGAATCAACAGCGGAAAAGGAACTTTTTGTGACTCAAAAAATGACTTCAATTGAAACCAATAAGCCAGTTCGCCTCCTCCTCCAATATAACCCAGATTGGGCAAAAGTACTTCTTGATACAAAGGACGCATTAGAACATTAGGAGAAAAGTTTTCGGGGTGATCGTTTAAGAGGCTGAGCATCGTTTCTTTAGATCGGACCCTTGGATCACCATCCCACTGATAGCCTGCTTCATGTGTGATAATTCGTTGTCGCTTTTGGGGAGACAAATAAAAAAGATTGATCTCTCTAGGGGTCACTTGTGGTTTGTAGGAAGGATGGTAGTTCTGTTGAAGTTGCTCAATCTGGTTTTGGGTTTCTTTAAAACAGTCTTGCTTTTCCAATTCCTTTTGAAAATAGGGAATGAAACTCTTTTTTAAATCGGGATCATCGCCGTCAAGTATGATTAATCCTGTCTCTGCAAAAAGAGCATTGACAAGAGATCGTGTGGCTTCGCCAAGCGTTTGGGAAGATCGATAACTTCGATTTATCCATTCTTTTAGTTGATTTCCCGATTCACTCTCGGGCAATTCTTTTGTCAATAAATCCAATATTGATTGTAAAGAATCCAATGACAGGTCCCCTACTTTACCTCCTGAGTTTGGATGCTCCCATTGAAACTTTTTCCCTTTGAATGAAAAATGACTTATCTCTTCAAAATCGTGATCTTCAGAAGCCATCCAATAAACAGGGACAAAATCCTTGCTAGGCATGGCTTTTTTTAATTGTTGGCACAATTTGATGGTCGACACTATTTTAAAAATAAAATAAAGTGGGCCAGTAAGTAAGCTCAATTGATGCCCAGTGGTTATAGTAAAAGTGGATGCTTTCTCCAGCCGTTTGATATTGGCTGCCGTTGCATCTGAAAGTGAAGTATTGACGTATTGGGCTTCGAGGGTACGAACGAGTAATTGTCGCTGCGAACGAGAGTAGGTAGGAGCTTTTAGTTCGGTTTGCTTCTTAAAGTTATCTATGCTAGGAAAGGCTTCATAGAAAGCATTCAGGGTCTTTTCTTGTTTTAGATAGTCTAATATAAGCGTGGAGAAAAATCCAGTCTGCTCATAAGGAATGGTATGGGCTTTCATAACCAATCTTTCTGTAAATATATCCTAAAATTAGTTGGGTCGGCCAAAGAGATCAAACTCCGTAGCTGAGGTAATGGTTATCTGAGCAAAATCACCCAACTTCAAATAGTGCTCTTGAGCTGAAATTAAGACTTCATTATCTACATCGGGAGAGTCGTATTCGGTTCGTCCAATAAAATAATTTCCCTCTTTGCGGTCAATCATGCAACGCATTGATTGCCCCACCCGTTGTTGATTGCTTTCTCTAGAAATTTCCGATTGAATCGCCATGATTTCGTTAGCTCGTTCTTGCTTGACATCCTCAGGCACATCGTCTTCTAGGGCAAAGGCGTGGGTATTTTCTTCATGACTGTAGGTAAAACAGCCCAGCCGATCAAAGCGCATTTCTCGAACCCAATCTTTGAGTGTTTTGAAGTCTGTCTCGGTTTCGCCTGGATAGCCAACAATAAGAGAGGTCCGTATTCCAATTTCAGGAACAGCTGCTCGAAAATTTTGAATTAATTTAGTGGTTTTAGCCTGGGTCGTCCCGCGTCGCATCGATTTTAAAATAGAATCAGAAATATGTTGCAATGGGATATCAATATAATTACACACCTTAGGTTCTTCTCGCATCACTTCAAGTACGTCCATTGGAAATCCTGTAGGAAACGCGTAGTGGAGGCGAATCCATTCTATGCCATTCACTTTAACCAAGGCTTTGAGCAACGCTGCCAACCTGCGTTCTTTATAAAGATCCAGTCCATAATATGTGAGATCTTGAGCAATCAAAATCAACTCTTTCACCCCATCCTTTGCAAGTAGGGAAGCTTCTTCTACCAGAGCTTCAATACTTTTGGATTGATGCTTGCCTCGCATAAGTGGAATCGCACAAAAAGAACAAGGTCGATCGCAGCCTTCAGCGATTTTGAGATAAGCGTAATTTCTGGGGGTGGTAGTCAATCGTTCGCCTAATAATTCATGTTTATAGTCGGCCCCTAATACTTTAAGTAATTGAGGCAGATCAGTCGTTCCAAAATATTGATCTACTTGAGGAATTTCTTTTTCTAAGTCGGGCTTATAGCGTTCGCTTAAGCAACCGGTAACATAGACCCGGTCTACTTCTCCCTTTTCTTTCTTTTGAATTTGTTCGAGAATCGTGTTGACCGATTCTTCTTTGGCATCAGCAATAAACCCACAGGTGTTGACAACGACAATATTGCCCTCTTTTTCGTGAACAACCTCTTTTCCACTTGCTTTTAATTGGCCCATTAGCACTTCAGAATCATAGAGATTTTTCGAGCAACCAAGCGTGATGACATTGATTGTGTGTTTGTGGTGACTTTTGGTTCGCATAGAAAAACTATTCGTTGGCTAGGATTTCTTTGGAAACTATAGGCAAAGCGAGCTGATGCTTTAAAAAATCTAGGGTAGCCTCCGTCACTTCAGGGTAGATGTGAGTGCTCAGGTAAGAAGTGAGGACGTGATCGGCGGCCTCTGGAAAAGCTTGTTTTTTCTTTAGAGCAGTTGGCGTGCCTAATTGATCAAACATAACCAACATGTCTTCTACCCGAACCGTATTATCCTGCAAGCTGTCATTTTTGTAATAGTATCCCATATAAACAGGAACTTTAATCTTGGAAAAGGTGGTTTTGGTCATCGCGGTTTCGAGGAAATATTGAAAGTCAATCCCTGCTTCCAAACGAACTTTCCAAGTCCAGTATTCTTTTTTAGCAGGCGTCATCTGGCCCAAATAGAAATAATCCCCTCCAAAAACCGCACGCAGAAGATAAACCCCCCACGGTAAGGTAGCTATAAAAGCTCGAGGATCTTTCATTTTAATATTGGGGGAATACAAACCCATCGCTGCCACCTGAGGAAGATCTCCCAAGGTCAGCGCCAAGGTAGCTCCGTTGGAGGTCGCCAAGATAATCACCTTTTCCCCCAAACGAGACGCTATGGCAAGGGCCTCTCTGGCGCTCTCTAAATAGGCTTCTAAATTAAAATTCAACATGGGTTCTTCTTCTTGCAGTCCATGATTGTAAAAACGCGGTAAATACAAATTCGCTCCTAAGCCCTTCGCAACATCGAGATGGAAAGGGTCCCCTTCTTTAGAAGTCGCAGTAAATCCATGAAAATAGACGACACTATAGGGCGTTTTCTTAGGAATGCTGTCGGCAAAAATAATCTTGGAACGACTGTTGGGACGAATGTTTGGAATCTGATCCTCAGCCGCTTCCACAAAAGCATTCAGTGCCTCCATTTCTGCTGGAACTTCTGGAAGGGGTTTGACAAATACTCCGTCGTGAGTCGGCTTAGGACCCATTAAAAAAGCGAGAACCAGAATTCCTATAAAAACTAAAGTTGCTTTAGTAATTTTGCGCATCGTTAGGCATTAAAGAATGAAAAAACAAAAGATTCGGGATCAAATTGCTGCAGGTCTTCAAGACCTTCTCCCACCCCAATATATTTGACTGGGATTTGAAATTGGTCGGAGATACCCATTACAACCCCTCCTTTGGCAGTACCATCCAGTTTGGTAATGGCCAAGGCGTTAACCTCAGTCGCTGCGGTGAATTGTTTGGCTTGTTCATAGGCATTTTGACCGGTAGAGCCGTCGAGTATGAGCAAAACTTCGTGAGGCGCCTCTGCGACAATCTTTTCCATAACACGTTTGACTTTGGCCAATTCATTCATCAAATTCACCTTGTTATGAAGTCGTCCTGCCGTGTCAATCAATACCAAATCAGCCTGTTGAGCCACTGCGGATTGTAGGGTGTCAAAAGCCACTGAAGCCGGATCGCTTCCCATTTCTTGCTTAACTAGTGGGGCTCCTACTCGATCAGCCCAAATTTGTAGCTGGTCAATAGCGCCGGCTCGAAAGGTGTCTGCAGCTCCCAACACCACTTTTTTTCCCGCTTGCTTGTAGTGATGCGCCAGTTTGCCGATGGTAGTCGTTTTGCCCACCCCATTAACACCCACCACCATAATGACTTCGGGCTGGTGTGGCAAAGGAGCTGCAAAGTCTTGCGGTGTTTGAGCGATTTCCGGGCGGATCAAAATTTTTGTGATTTCTTCGGTAAGCAATTGCCCCAAAGCTTCATATCCGAGGTATTTATCGGCGGCCACTCGACGCTCTATGGCTTCAATGATTTTCACTGTCGTAGTGACGCCCACATCGGATTGAATCAATACGACCTCTAATTCATCCAGTAGCGCCTCATCAATGCGAGTCCGTCCAGCAACAGCCGTACCGAGCTTGGAAAAAAAAGAACGCTTACTCGACTGCAACCCCTCGGCCAAACGACGTTTTTTTTCAGCAGAAAACAATTTGTTTAATTGACTCATATCCAGATACAAAAAAAGCTACTTTTCAGTAGCTTTTAGAATTTCCCTTAGGAATTTTATTATTTTTTATTCAACCAATCGTTGACCATATCAGGAGGTAAAATGGTTTCGACAAAAGAATACCCAGAGGAGCCTTCTTTTTTAACCATTTTGATTGCCTTTGTCAAACGCTTGGACCCTGTTTGTAGGGTTGCTACAGATTTCTTTGCCATGACTATTTAATTTCTTTGTGAACCGTCATTTTTTTTTAAAATCGGGTTGAATTTTTTAATCTCCAATCGATCGGGAGTGTTTTTTTTATTCTTGGTAGTGATGTAGCGAGAGGTTCCAGTTTGCCCCGATGCTTTGTGTTCGGTGCACTCTAATATAACCTGTACGCGATTGCCTTTCTTTGCCATGAGTTCTTTACTCTTATTTGATTACGCCCTGCGCTCGTGCTTCTTTTAATACGGCACTGATGCCTTTTTTGTTGATCGTCTTAAGTGCAGAAGCTTTCAGCTTCAACGTGATCCACTTATCTTCTTCAGGAATATAAAAACGTTTTTTGATCAAGTTAATGTCAAAGCGACGACGTGTTTTATTCATCGCGTGGGAAACGTTGTTTCCAAACATCACTTTCTTTCCTGTTATTTCACAAACTTTGGCCATATCTCAAAGGATTTGCATTAAATCGGAGGCAAATTTACATTTTATTCTAGGAGTATCAAAAACATATGAATAAAAATAAAAGCTTATTCACCCTTAACAACTAGTGCTTTAAATAACAGCTCAAACGCTTTATTTACGGTCTTTTGAATCACTCGTTCCCGATTGTTTCCCATCACAAATCGAAAACTTTCCACCCCCTTTGGCGTCGCCAGCCCAACAAACACCGTTCCTACTTCTGCTCCGCCTTCCAAGGCGGTGGGTCCCGCATTGCCTGTGGTGGCAAGCGCATAGTCGGCCCCCATTTGTTGTTGAATCCCCTGAGCCATGGTTTTGGCCACCGCTGCACTCACCACACCTTCTTTTTCAATCAACGCTTCGGGAACTCCCAAAAGGGCGGTTTTGGCTGCAGTGGCATAAGTTACTCCCCCACCTAGAAAAAAACCGGAAGCCCCCGGATGGGTCGTGATTCTAGCAGCAATGGCTCCTCCAGTACAGCTTTCTGCTACCCCAAGCGTTTGCCCTCGCTGTCGTAACTGATTTCCAATCAGAACTTCAATGGGTTCGTCTTCTTCCTCTCCATAATATATGTCTGCAATCAATGGGCGTAGCTTGGCCACTTCGGCATCCACTTGTTCTTGCAATCGGTCGGGATTGGGCCCTTTCGTAGAGAGTCGGAGACGGACGCGTCCCAGGCTCGGCAAATAGGCCAATTTGATGGACGAAGGCAGTTGAGCTTCCCAATCGGCGATGCGATCTGCAATGACACTCTCCCCTAGCCCATAGGTCAAAATGGTTTTATGAAAAATATGGGGCGTTTCAAATTTTTCTTGAAGGGCGGGTAGAATCTCGTTTTTCATTAGAGATTTCATTTCGTAGGGCACGCCTGGCATGGAAATCACCACCACGTCCTCGGCCTCAAACCACATCCCCGAGGCAGTTCCTATTTGGTTTTTAAAAATCTTAGCTTTCTCAGGAAGCTGGGCTTGGGCTCGGTTGGAATCGGAAATGGGAGTAGGAACGTATTTTTCAAACAAGGCTTCAATATGAGAAAGAATCTCAGGATACCAGACTAGCTGATCATTAAAATAATCAGTTAATGTATGTTTGGTTACATCATCATTAGTGGGGCCCAAACCTCCCGTAAGCAGTAAGATATCTGCCCTCTTTCTGGCTTCTTCCAACGTCTTTTTAATCGTATCGGGGTCATCGGATATCGAGGTGATTTGAACGATTTCAACGCCAATGTTATTCAAAGCTTTGGATAAAAAAGCGGCGTTGGTATTGACAATTTGACCGATCAAAATTTCGTCTCCAATAGTAATTAATTCAGCGGTCATTTGACTTTTAGTTCAAGTAGTTTTTGACCATTCAAATAGCCTTCAAGTTGGTCGTTTTCTTTCACTGGCCCTACTCCTGCTGGGGTTCCGGTAAATAAAATATCTCCTATTTTAAGGGTGAAATATTCGGATACATAGGCGATTAATTGATCTATGGAATACAACATCAGTTGGGTGTTTCCTTGTTGCACTGTATTTCCATTTTTGGTGAGCTCAAAATCGAGTTGTTGAAGGTTTTCAAAAGATCCTTTGGGCAGCCAATCTCCTACTACAGCAGCCCCATCAAAAGCCTTAGCTTTTTCCCAAGGCAAGCCTTTGGATTTGAGCTTATTTTGTAGATCGCGCGCCGTAAAATCAATTCCAACACTGAGCTGATCGTAATACTTATGGGCAAACTGTTCTTGAATGTGTTTCCCAATGCGATTGATTCGAACAATAATTTCAATTTCATGGTGAATTTCTGAGGAAAAATCGGGGAGATAAAAGGGCGTATTTCGTTGTCCAATCGTCGTGTCGGGTTTGAGAAAGAGTACGGGTTCTGAAGGGCGCTCATTTTGGAGTTCCTCAATATGGTCTGCATAATTTCGACCCACACAAATGATTTTCATGCGATCAGCCTTGGTTGAACTTGCGTAAACGAATCTGGGTGAGAACTTTCTTGGTATAACGAGGAAAGTCAGCATTCATGAGCCATCCAAAATAGCCTTGTTCTTTTTCAAGGACCTCATCCACCGTCTTCCCCTTGTGTTTGCCAAACGAAAAGCACTCTTTTCCTTCTTTATTATAGACGATGAAATCCGCCAAATCGGCCGATTTTCTCCGAGAAGTAAAAGTGTTGAGAAAGTCTACCGAAGGTTCTAATTCCTCATAGCGCTTCAATTGGGCTTTTAAAACATCAAAAGTAGCACGGGTGTCGGCCATAGCAGAATGTGCATCGGTAAGATCTTTTTGGCAGTAAAACTTTAGGGCAGCAGTGAGGGTTCGCTGCTCCATTTTGTGAAAAATGGTTTGTACATCCACGGTTTTGAGGTTTTTCATGTCAAAATCAAATTCGGCTCGAAGCATTTCTTCAGCCAACAATGGGATGTCAAAACGGTCGGAATTGTAACCGGCCAAATCACAGTGGATAATAAAGTTACTTATTTCGGAAGCCAATTGTTTGAATGTGGGCGCATCGGCTATTTTTTCATCTGTGATTCCGTGCACCGCAGCAGCCTCTGCTGGTATTTTCATTTCCGGGTTGATCAACCATAATTTTTCTTCTTGACTGCCATCGGGAAGAATTTTGAGAACCGCCATTTCTACGATGCGGTCATTGGTAATATTTACCCCAGTAGTTTCGAGGTCAAAAAAGCAGATTGGACGGGTGAGTTTAAGATTCATAGATTAGATAGGGGCCGCTTCGTCCCATTGTTCGAGATAATTGGCTACGTTTTTGACAAATTGACCTCCTGTAGCTCCATTGATGATCCGGTGGTCGTAACTGTGTGATAAAATAAGCTTGCGGCGGATTCCAATAAAATCGCCTTCGGGCGTTTCGATGACAGAAGGCATTTTTCGAATGACGCCTACCGCTAAAATGCCTACCTGAGGCTGGTTGATTATTGGTGTACCCATTATGGAACCAAAGTTACCAACATTGGTCACCGTGTAGGTGCCATCTTGCACTTCTTCTGGCTGCAATTGATTCGTACGGGCTCTTTGGGCGAGATCATTCACCGCTTTGGACAAACCAAAAAGATTCAAATGATCTGCGTTTTTTATGACAGGGACAATCAAATTACCATCGGCCAAAGCCGTGGCCATCCCAATATTGATAGCTCCTTTTTGTATGATTTGGTCTCCATCTATCGAACTGTTGAGCTGGGGGAAATCCCGGAGCGCCTTGAGAACGGCAGTGATAAATAAGGGGGTGAAGGTAAGTTTCTCTCCGGTGCGTTCTAAGAATTTATTTTTTATTCTTTCTCGCCATTCCCACAATTCCGTTACATCGGCTTCTACAAAAGACTGGACATGAGCCGATGTTTCCTTGCTGTGCAGCATATGCGCTGCCACTAATTTACCCATTCGAGTCATCTCAATGATTTGATCTTGCCCACTAGCTGTTTGAGTAGGAATCTTGGCAGCTGGTCTTTCTTTCACAGAAGGAGTTGGGATGACAGGAGATTCCGTTCCGGTCGAGGCACGTTGTTCTATATAAGCTAGAATATCTTTTTTGGTCACCCTATTATTTTGCCCCGTCCCTGAAATGGTGTCGAGTTCTTCTTGTTTGATGTTTTCTTGGACTGCAATGTTTTTGACCAAAGGAGAATAGAATCGTTTCTCATTGGAAACTACAGGTTGGATTTGTTCTTTGAGCTGAATGATTTCCTTAGCTACTTCTGCAGCGGCTTGGACGGTATCTTCTTGCTCCCCTACAACTACTTCTACTTGGGGTTCTACGGGTATTGCCTTTTGTTCAGATTCCATAGCTGGATCGAGATCCTCCGTCTCTATAACTGCCAAAACTTCCCCGACCTTCACCACCTGATCCACTTCAAAGTTTTTGGACAATAATACACCGGTAACCTCCGAAGGCACATCAGAGTCTACTTTATCCGTTGCGATTTCAACTACAGCGTCATCAATCTCAATGGGATCGCCAACCTCTTTGAGCCAAGAAGTTATCGTAGCTTCTGCGACGCTCTCGCCCATTTTGGGGAGTTTTAATTCGAACTTTGCCATAGCGATTGTTAGGGCATAAAAGTACAAAATCTAAGCCACACTCTCCGGCTTGATTTGGATTACTGGCGAATGGATTTTTCGTAGGGAAGGCGCGTATTTATGCTCCTAGCAAGAGTGACTTCATCCGTGTATTCTAATTCTTCCCCAACGGCAATTCCACGTGCAATGGTACTCATTCCTACGGAATATTTACTGAGTAATTTAAACATGTAGAAGCTGGTGGTATCAGCTTCCATGGTGGCACTAAGGGCAAAAATCACTTCTGTAATTGCCCCAGTAGCTACTTTGGTCGTCAGCGAGTCTAGGGTCAAATCCTGAGGCCCAATCCCATCCATTGGAGAGATGAGCCCTCCTAAGACATGGTAATACCCTTTGAACTGGCCTGTAGCTTCAATGGCCATGACATCTCGTATGTCTTCCACCACGCACAATTGTGCGGCCTTACGAGAGGGGTTGGAACAAATTTCACAACGGGGAGCATCCGATAAATTATGGCATTGTTCGCAAAAATTGATACGTTCTCGAAAGGTGGACAAAGCCAAAGCCAGTCGTTGGGTATGGCTTTCCGGTTGTTTGAGCAGGTGCAGCGCCAATCGAAGGGCGGTTCGCCTTCCGATTCCAGGCAACTGAGCGATTTCTTCAACGGCTTTCTCGAGGAGTTGGGAAGAAAATTCCATAGCCAAAAATAGGAAATTTATAGTAGGTACATTTTTCTATCTTTAAACAAATCATCCGTTATGCTATCCCCTGTCATTCTTTTAGGGTTGATCCTTTCTTATTTTACTATTTTGATTATTATATCCTATTGGACAGGGCGGCAGGATAACAATCAAGTTTTCTACCAAGCCAATAGAAATGCTCCTTGGTACTTGGTTGCTTTTGGTATGGTGGGTGCATCCCTCTCTGGGGTTACTTTTATCTCTGTTCCTGGCTGGGTAGCAGATACGCAACTCACCTATTTTCAAGTAGTCATTGGCTATCTGTTGGGATATTGGGTTGTTGCCTTTGTACTCCTACCCCTCTACTATCGCTACCAAATCACTTCTATTTATGAATACTTGGGTCAACGCTTGGGGGCTCAAAGTCATTTTACGGGTGCTGCTTTTTTCTTTGTCTCTCGGGTTTTGGGAGCTGCTTTTCGCTTGTTTCTTGTCGCCCTTGTCTTGCAGCAATTTATTTTTGACCCATGGGGTATTCCCTTCGAAGTCACGGTTGTATTATCCATCCTTTTGATTTGGCTCTACACCTTCAAAGGGGGAATTCAAACAATCATATGGACCGACACGCTGCAGACCCTCTTGATGCTCGTTGCCGTAGTACTTTCTATCGTCTATCTGCTTCAAGCCATGGATTTATCCTTGGTGGATTTCTTTGAATCGGAAGTGTTCAAACAGTATGATCGTGTCTGGGTGACCGATAATCTCCTTGCCCGGAATTATTTTTTAAAATCCCTTCTAGGTGGTGCTTTCATTACCATCTGTATGACCGGTTTAGACCAAGACATGATGCAAAAAAATTTAAGTTGCCGTAATCTTAAAGACGCCCAAAAAAACATGGTGAGTTTTAGCTTCGTATTGGTCGTTGTTACTTTCTTATTTCTGTTACTGGGTATCCTTCTCTACAGTTATGCCCAACAGCAGGGTATCGCAGTCCCCACGGTAAATGGCAAGCCCAACACAGACCTTCTTTTTCCTGAAATTGCTTTAAATGAAGGCGTAGGGATTGGAGTTGCCGTAACTTTTTTGTTGGGGCTCATTGCTGCGGCCTACAGCAGTGCAGATAGTGCATTAACGTCATTGACCACTTCGTTTTGTGTGGATTTTTTAAACTTAAATGAAAGGCCAGAATCAGAGCAAATTCGCGTTCGAAAAAAAGTACATATTGGAATGAGCCTTGCATTGATTGTTGTAGTTATAGTTTTTAAATATGTGTTGGATCGCAATGTCATCGATGGCTTATTAACGGTGGCCTCCTATACCTATGGCCCCTTGCTGGGCCTATTTGCTTTCGGGATGTTCACTCCTTATCAGGTACAGGGAAGAAAAGTGCTCGGTGTAGCGCTCACCGCTGTTGCCTTAATTTTTGGCTTAGGACAGATTCCTAGTTCGGCTCTGGGAGGATACGAAATTGGCTACGAGTTGCTACCGCTCAATGGACTTCTAACCTTTATTGGTTTAGTATTGATCCGTCGAAAGGAGGACTAAAGTACAGGCGTGTTCAAAAGAAATCCCAGATTCGCATAATGCAGTGGCTAGGGTTGGGTTTTCCGTCCCTGGGTTAAAAATAACCCTTTGGGGTTTCAATGCCAACAACCCATCCCGATATACCTCTTGCCACTTTGGCTGTAAATAAATACTGACCGTATGGGGGCGAGACAACCCTCCTATCGGTCCTTTTTGTATGGGAACATCCCCAACTTGCCCTTCTGCATTGCCAACAGCAATCACAGAATGTCCTGCCTTTCTGAGGCGATGGATCGCCTGATGAGAAACTCGCTCGGGGTTTGTAGAAGCACCTAATATAAGAGTCACTTTCGATTTCATCACCAGCGTATAATCGCACTTCCCCAAGTAAATCCACTACCAAAAGCAGCCAATACCAACAGATCACCTTCTTTCACTTGACCTTCCTCCCATGCTTCTGTCAATGCAATGGGAATAGAACCTGCAGTGGTGTTTCCATAATGTTGGATGTTATTGTATACCTGGTGATCTTGCAAACCAAATTTCTTTTGCACAAATTGAGAAATACGAAGATTGGCTTGATGGGGAATTAACATATCAATAGCCTCCGGACTCAATTTATTGGCCTGTAACCCTTCCATGATTACTTCAGAAAAACGCACTACGGCATTTTTAAATACCAACTGCCCATTCATAAAAGGAAAATAGGATTCATCACTGGGGTCGTTGGCTTCCAGGATTTCAGGTACCCAACGGTTTGTACTGGGACCAATCAAAGAGAGCTCTTCTGCAAATTTGCCTTCGGAGTGAAGGTGTGAGGACAATACGCCTCGCTCAGGGTTTTCCTCTCTTGTGATCACGGCAGCTCCTGCACCGTCTCCAAAGATAACAGAGACTCCGCGTCCACGGGTTGTCATGTCCAATGCCCCCGAATGGTTTTCGGAGCCAATAACAAGAATATTTTTATACATACCCGTTTTGATAAACTGATCGGCAGTGGACAAGGCATAAATGAATCCCGAACACTGATTTCGAATGTCCATGGCAGGACAAGTGGGAATCTCCAAGAGCTCTTGAACCAAGACTCCAGAACCTGGAAAATAGTAATCAGGACTGAGTGTAGCAAAGAGAATTAATTCGATCTCCTCTGTTTGGATTCCCGCACGCTCAATGGCTATTCTTGCAGCGGCGGCTCCCATACTGGCTGTAGTGTCCTCAGAACCTTTACGGATATGACGTCGTTCTCTAATCCCTGTACGCTCTTGAATCCATTCGTCTGAAGTATCCATTATTTTGGATAAATCCTTGTTTGTAACCACATTTTCTGGAAGGTATTTGCCAAGTCCGGAAATTCTAGATTGATACATAGTAGTAAACATTAGTGCCGCAATATAAAGGAAAAAAAAACACCCTAATTCGATTAGGGTGTTTGATAATTACACAAGCAAATAAACCAATTAAACAAAATTCATGTAATTATTTATGGTCACTTTGGCTTTCAAGTCAAAGAGTAAACTGTACAGTCCAAAGAAGGTTCGGTTGATATATATAAAGTGTTCTGAACCACGATTCCCATTCATTTTTCGCCATTCTTGGTCTTCTGTAAATTCTTGACTTAGAGAAGCAATTTTATTCCAAAAAATGGGGTCAGAAAAATCAAAATGTTCACCTTGAAAAGGAAGCGTAAATAGGCGCAACATACGATGAAACAGTTCGGTGAAAAAGACTATTTCTTTGGGAGTGTCTGTAGCGGTCAGTATTTCCAATTCATGAAGGATTTTCTGAAATGCCTCTTTATCGTCTAAATTTTCTTTTTTTGAAAGCTCAAAATAGGGGATATAAAAAGAATCTGGAATGTGTTTGATGCAACCAAAATCTAACGCTATCAATTCGTTTTCTGGTGAAACTAAAAAATTTCCAGGGTGGGGATCTGCATGCACTTTTTTGAGCCCGTGCATTTGATACATATAAAAGTCCCAAAGGCTTTGTCCTAACTTCTGATTGATTTTAGGGTCTGTTATTTCTTGGTCGGTGTATTCGGAAAAATGAATGCCCTCCATCCAATCCATAGTCAATACTTTCTTATTAGACCATTCTGGATAGTAGGTTGGGAATCTCATATTTGGAATCAAAGCACAAGCTTCTGTCATGCTTTGACTTTGTTGCAGTTCAAGTTCATAATCTGTTTCTTCAACAAGTTTGTTTTCCACTTCATTGAAAAATTTATCAACGTCCTGTCCTTTTAAATTAAACATTCGAACAGCTATAGGTTTAACAATGCTTAAGTCAGAGCCGATACTGTTTGCTACTCCTGGGTATTGAATTTTCACAGCAAGTTTTTTCCCATTCTTAGCTGCCCGATGTACCTGACCGATACTGGCAGCGTTTACAGATTGAGCAGCAAAAGTATCAAAAATGACCTCTGGGTCGGCTCCTAAGTTTTTCCGTATAAGCTTTTTAACTAGGGGGGCAGAAAGTGGGGGCACCGAGAATTGCGCCAAACTGAATTGCTCGACGTATGCTCTTGGCAACATATTTTTTTCCATGCTAAGCATTTGAGCAACTTTCAGGGCACTTCCTTTTAAACTTTTTAGTCCATCGTAAATATCCTTGGCATTTTCCTCATCCAGAGCTTCTTTGGACATTTCGCGATTCAGAGCTTTGCCACCGTAATATTTCAGGTAATTACCCCCCACGCGAACGCCAGTAGCGACCAATTGGGTTGCCCGTTCAATTTTATTCGTAGGGATGTAATCTAATGTTTTCATCTAAGTGTTAGCAACTGTTTCTTTCCACAAAAATTTTCCGAAATCTAACAAAGTGTCTAAAGGTGTATTGTCGAATACATCAAATGCGGTATTGACTGACTTTTCTATGGCAGCGTCCGTTTTTTCAAATTGCTCTGAAGTATCCTCAATCCAAAATTTCATTAAAAAAAGAAGCTGTGCCCAAGCTGCTTCTGAAAAAAGCTTTGGTGGATGTTGACTCCATCGAGAATCTTTATCTGCATTGCCTTCTTCAATCAGGTCCGTAGCAAATACTTTGAAATGAAGACGGAGTCTTTTTAGAAAAACGAGATCCTTCATGATATTCATCTCTCTCTTAAGTGCAAACAATATATAAGAGCGATTGAGCAGAAGTACTTCGAAAAATGTAAAATAGAAACTCAGTAATTTTTCTCTACGCGATCCCTTTTTAAAGTCCTTATCTTTTTCCAATACCTGCATTGCATTGGTAAAGAAAACTTCCCATACGTACTCTCGAACTGCATCAAGGGAAGAAAATACATTGTAAAAGTCTTTTTCTTCAATCTTGGCTGTTTTACAAAACTTATACACTGACTTGGGGTAGGTTTCATGTTCCAGGACTTGTTCCATGTACTGAGTAATAAGCTTGGTTTTGAGTGTATCTGATTTCATCGCTAATTCTATTTAAACAAAAATACACAATGTTTAACTATTTTTTATTTTTATTAAACATATATTTTGTTAAGATTTTAAATGCCAATCTGTCACCTCCTCTTCTTTGGTATTTTTTTTGAATAAATAATTTTAAACTATTCACTTATGTCAAAAGGTAAAATCAATGTAGCGGTTGAAAATATTTTTCCGCTCATCAAAAAATTCTTGTACAGCGATCATGAAATATTTCTGAGAGAACTTATCTCCAACGCAACGGATGCCACAAATAAACTCAAGCATCTAAGCAGTTTGGGAGAAGTGAAAGGAAACTTAGGAGATACTACTCTTGAAGTTAAAATAGACAGTAAAGGCAAAAAATTACATGTTATCGACAAAGGGGTGGGAATGACCGCAGATGAAGTTAACAAATACATAAATGAAGTTGCGTTTTCTGGAGCTGAAGAATTCTTGGAAAAATACAAAGACAGTGCAAAGGACTCAGGGATCATTGGTCATTTTGGCTTAGGTTTCTATTCTGCATTTATGGTTGCCAAGGAAGTTGAGATTATTACCAAATCCTACAAAGACGAACCCGCAGCTCACTGGCGTTGTGATGGTTCTCCGGAATACGAACTCAAAAAAGCAGACAAAAAAGAACGAGGAACAGAAATTATTCTTCACATCGATAAGGATTCGAAAGAATTTTTGGAGGAGAGTCGAATCAAAGAATTGCTTTCCAAGTACAACAAATTCATGCCGATACCCATTAAGTTTGGTACCCGAGAAGAGTCCCTTCCACTGCCGGACGATGCTGCCGAGGATGCCAAGCCAGAGACCCAGACGGTAGATAACATCATCAATAATCCCGATCCTGCTTGGACCAAAGCGCCCGCCGATTTGAAAGAGGAAGACTACACGAGTTTTTATCGTGAATTATACCCTATGCAGTTTGAAGAGCCCTTGTTTCATATTCATCTCAACGTTGATTATCCTTTCAACCTTACTGGAATTCTGTACTTCCCCAAATTGAACAACGATCTCAATATTCAAAAAGACAGAATCCAACTCTACCAAAATCAAGTTTTTGTTACGGACAACGTAGAGGGAATTGTACCAGAATTCTTGACCCTACTTCGAGGCGTGATTGACTCCCCAGACATTCCATTGAATGTGTCGCGAAGCTATTTACAAGCCGATGGGGCCGTGAAGAAAATCAGCAATTACATCACACGAAAAGTGGCTGACAAACTTTCCAGTCTATTTAAAAAAGACAGAAAGGGCTTTGAAGAAAAATGGAACGATATCAAGGTAGTTATAGAATACGGTATGCTGAGTGAAGACAAATTCTTCGAAAAGGCAGAAAAATTTGCATTGTATCCCACCACAGACGGTGACTATTACACCTTCGAGGAATTGCAAGAAAAAGTAAAAGACAGCCAAACCGATAAGGACGGGAAAATGATTTTGCTCTATGCCTCGCAGGTTGAAGAACAGCATAGTTACATTCAAGCGGCTAAGGAGAAGGGGTATACAGTTCTCTTGTTGGACTCTCCCATTATCAGTCACTTAATTCAAAAACTGGAGGGGGCAAAAGAAAACCTCAGCTTTGCCCGTGTTGATGGAGATGCCATAGAAAACCTGATTAAAAAAGAGGAAGCTACTGTCTCAAAACTTTCTGAAGAAGAAAAAGAAAAACTCAAACCGCTGATTGAGGCAGTTATCCCCGATGGACAATACAGCGTTCAACTGGAAGCCATGGACAGCAGCAGCCTGCCCTTTGTGTTGACACAACCCGAATTTATGCGGCGTATGAAAGAGATGCAACAGACCGGAGGGGGCATGATGGGTAGTTTCCCAGAGATGTATACCCTATTGGTCAATACTAACCATGAATTGGTGGGAGAAATCCTGCAGACCAAAACAGCAAAGAAACGAGAACGCTTAATCAAACAAGGATTGGATTTGGCACGCTTGTCGCAAAACCTATTGAAAGGAGAGGAATTAACAGCCTTTATCCAGCGTAGCTTGGATTTGATCAAATAACCATCAATGAAACTCAAGCCTTTTGTCTATCGTCTTATGCTGGCTTGGTCTCTTTTGTTAATTCCATTGGTAGGAAGCTTGTTCACGCAAGCAATACATTGGTCGGTATTCGATTATTTCGTTGCGGCCTTACTCTTGGGAGGAAGCGTGTGGGGATTATCAACTATTTATAAAGCTCGCTTCTCCAAACAGGTCAAGCGATCTTTGGGAGTGCTGTTTTTGCTCTTTATTTTACTATTGTGGAGTGAAATGGCTGTCGGACTATTTGGGAGTCCTCTAGCAGGGAGTTAACTTTGTTTTATGACAGAAAGACGCAACCATTGGGAAGGAATCTACCAGTTAAAAGAATTTGAAGCTTGTAGCTGGTATCAAGAGGTTCCCACCCATTCTTTAGAGATGATCGATCCGTTGCCCTTGGCAAAGACTCATTCTATTTTAGATGTTGGAGGCGGTGAGAGTTATTTGGCCGACTCCCTACTCAAAAAAGGATTCAGCACTATTTCGGTTTTGGATATTGCCCCTACGGCACTAGAAAAAAGTAAAAAAAGAATGGGAAAACAAGCCGAACAAATCACATGGATTCATCAAGACATTACACAGTTTGTCCCCAAGCACGCTTTTCATCTTTGGCACGATCGAGCCGTCTTTCATTTTTTACGCACTACCGAAGACATTAGTGCCTATGGAAATGTTATGGCTTCTTCGGTTGTTTCGGGAGGCTATGCCGTTGTGGGTACCTTTTCAAAAAAGGGGCCCCTCCGATGCAGCGGTATCGATATCCAACAATACTCCCTTGAAGAACTCGCTCAATGTTTTGAAACTAATTTTGAAGTCCTCGCTGCAAAAGAATTTCTCCATCCTACGCCTGCTGGAAGTAAACAAGCGTTTAGCTTTTGTACTCTTAAAAGAAAATAACTGGCGCAGTCACTCATGAAGGAACTATCCTTTTCCAATAATCAAGAGCTTCTCTCAAGGCTCCCCAACGCTTCAGTGACCTATATTCCTAACTTTTGGTCTCTACAAGAAGCAGATCAGATCTTTTCGGCTTTGCAAGAAGAAACCCCTTGGCAACATGACCCCATCACCGTTTTTGGGAAAACCTATATGCAACCCCGTCTAACAGCTCTTTATGGCACGGATACCAAACCCTATTCCTATTCGGGACTGACCCTCCACCCCCATCCGTTCTCAAAAACACTACTGGAAGTTCTCAATCGTATTCAGACAGTAGACTCCCATCCCTACAACACGGTGTTGCTCAATTTATATCGCGATGGACAGGATAGCAATGGTTGGCATGCCGACAATGAAAAGGAATTGGGTCCCGAACCGCGAATAGCTTCTGCGAGTTTTGGGGAAGCGCGTTATTTTCATATCAAACATCGTAGGTTCAAGGAACACCGCTATAAAATTCTATTGGAGCACGGCAGTCTTTTGATCATGGGAGGAGTGATGCAAGACCATTGGTTGCATCAAATTGCAAAAACAGCACGTCCAAGAGAGGCTCGCATCAACCTTACTTTTCGCAAGCTTATTTGAACAGGGTATTCAAGATTTTTGCCAATCGAAGACCTCCCTTATGCAACTGAGTTCTAAGCACATTCATATAGCGATAGGAATAAGCATAGCTGAGCTTTTGGTCTGGCTGAGTATTTTGATAAATGTCTTTAGTGAGGGTACGAGAATCATTGATCCAATCTTCAATACTGCCTTCTTGAATGGAGCGAATTTGAGATTTACTCCAACGGTCTCGATTGAGAGCCAATTCGGTATAACTCATGCCAAAGCCATCAATCATTTGAGTATCCCACACCCTATGTAAATTGGTTTTTCGTCCGAACCATTTCACAGGAAATCCATTCCCCCCTCTATCTGAACTTATCCCAATATGCATGGGCTGATGTAGATCGCCTATCAGATGAATCAGCATTTTTAGGAAAAATGCTTTTTTATCGTCCGGAGTTTCTTCATTTTTTAGTTGGGCAATACAGTAGGCAATTCCTTCTGCAAGATCTCCTTTATCACTTGTCTTTTCTCCAGCATATTGGCTGTCAAATGGAAAATTGATATAGTGCCATGGCTTAAAGGAATCGTATTGGGAATCGGATTTAATCTCATCGCTATAAAAAGAAAAAAAAGCTAAAGAATGCCCCTCCAACAAAAGGTCGATTTGTTTTCGGGCCGTGTTCGAAAGATGAGCCTCTGCGATTTCACCAATCACACGATGCCCCGTCTGTCCCCATTCACTGTAACTGGAGGACATGACTCCAAATGTTAATGCAAGCGTTAAAATAAACCTGTAGTTCATAATTTTTAGATAGTTTTACAAAAGTATAACAACAAAAAGTATTTTTGCCTCACAAAAAAATTCTTTGAAAGCACTCCTCTCTGGAATATTTCTATTACTTCTACATAGCATTAATTTGCATGCACAGGACAAGGAACGCCCCAGCATTAGCGTAAAATATATAGCCGAAGAAATTCAGGTCGATGGTGTATCCTCCGAATCTGCATGGGAAAGTGCTGAGGCATCGAGTGATTTTTGGCAGTGGTTTCCCACGGACAGTCTATTAGCAAAAAAACAAACTCGATTTAAAATTATCAATGACAATGAAAATATCTATCTGAGTATCCAATCTTTTTTTGATGGGACGGATTATGTGGTTCCTTCCCTTCGGCGCGATTTTCAAGGCGGTGGTAATGATAATATCGCCTTTCATTTTGATCCGTTCAACGACCGAACCAATTCGTTCTTTTTTGGAACCAATCCACTAGGGGTGAAGCGAGAAGCTTTGGTCTCCAATGGTGGGAATAATTGGCGTAGAGACAGCAACCTTAGTTGGGACATCAAATGGGAAACGGTCACCAAGCAATACGATGGTTACACGCTTACAGAAGCAAAAATCCCCCTAGCTTTTCTGAATTATCCGGATGGCAGTTCACTATGGGGCTTTAATATGTATCGATTCGACACCCAAACTAATGAACGGAGTTCTTGGGGGCAAGTGCCTCAAAACCAAAGTGTAGTGAACTTGGCTTTTATGGGCGATTTACAATTTGAAAAACCACTCCCCAAATCCAAAATTCCTTGGGCTTTTATCCCCTTTGTCGCTGGAATCAATGCCAATGATTTTGAAAACAACGATCAATTCAGCAGTCTTAGCTTTGGTGGCGACATCAAAGTCCCAATCAATAACGGTTTAAACCTGGACCTGACCTTTAATCCCGATTTTTCGCAAGTGGAGGTCGATGATCAAGTGATTAACCTAACGCGTTTTGAAGTGCGACTGCCAGAGAAACGCCAGTTTTTTATTCAAAATTCGGATTTGTTTGCCAACTTTGGAAGCAGTTATAATTCACAGCCTTTTTTCTCTCGTCGCATTGGCGTGGCAGAAGACAAAGATGGTAACACCATTCAAAATAGAATCATTACGGGAGCGCGCCTTAGTGGTAAGGTAAACCCTAATCTTCGAGTTGGGTTTCTCAATATGCTGACAGAAGCCGATGAAACCAACGAAATTGCTAGCAATAACAATACAGTTCTAACGCTGCAGCAGAAAGTTTTTTCGCGATCCAATATCAGCATGATTTTTGTGAATCGCCAAACCGTTGGATCCTATGATTTTATTGCTGAAGATGAGCGTTACAATCGAGTGGCAGGAGTGGATTATCAGTTGGCCTCCAAAGACAACCGCTGGACGGGTCGAACATGGCTTCACCAATCGTTTGAAAAAAATGGAGGCAGCGACAATAAAAGCTGGGGATTTCGTCTTAATAGAAATACAAGAAACTATGAAATTACTGAATCGACCGGTGGTATTGGTGAAAATTACAATGCCGATTTAGGCTTTGTACGCCGCAAGGGGAACTATCAAAATTTCACCAAATATACCCGTAAATTCTATCCCAAAGCTGGGGGAATCAACACATGGAATCTTACCCTACAGGTATACTCCCTTTGGAAGCCTTCAGATGATTTTCGATTGACGGATAACAGCCTCAACCTGGAGTCTCAAATTCGTTTTGAAAACCAAAGTCGTATCGATATCGAAGCCTCCAATCGGTATGTCTATCTCTACGATTCTTTTGACCCTACCGGACTCAATGAAAACAATCCATTGCCCGGGGATACGGAGTACAACTATCGCAGCCTCAAAATTCAATACAATTCTGACCAGCGAAAGCGATTTAACTTTCGATTAGAACCCGATTTTGGTCAGTTCTTTAACGGCCATAAATACTCAATCAAAAGTGATTTTAACTACCGCATCCAACCCTATTTTCAAGCCAGTCTAAAATTCAATTACGATCGGATTCTCTTGGGCGAAGGCTTCCCATCTTCCGACTTGCTCTTGGTGAGTCCTAAGATTGACTTGACTTTTACCAAATCTATTTTCTGGACCACTTTTGTTCAGTTCAGTTCACAATCAGAAAATTTGGGTATAAATTCCCGATTGCAATGGCGCTTTGCGTCATTATCAGATTTGTATCTCGTCTACAATGATAACTATATTACCACCGATTCCTTTTTACCAAGATTGCGTACTTTTAACCTCAAATTCACTTATTGGTTAAATATTTAAAATGAAAAAATCAACCTCTTTCTTTTTCTCCTTTCTCTTCCTTTTGCTAGCACTTATGCAATGCAGTCCAACTCCAAAAGCTGGGCAGGGTGAAATGTTGGTCTCTGGAAAGATTGAAGGACTGAGAAAAGGAACTTTATACCTCCAAAAATTTGTTGACACCCTGCTCACCAGTATTGATTCGGTAAGTATCGATGGGCTGCCTCAGTTTGCCTTTACAACCCCCATAGAAAGCCCTGAATTGTACTACCTCTCTCTGACCAAAGACGATGGAGATTCGCTGAAAGACCGCATTCCCTTTTTTGGAGAACCGGGTTCGATAACTATCAACACCCGATTAAAAACCTTTGAAACTAGTGCCCAAATAGAGGGTTCAGAAAATCAAAATCTTTATCGAGAATACCAATCCTACATTCGAAAATTCAACGATCAACAATTAGATTTTTTACAAGACTATTTTGAATTCCAAAAAGAAGGTATGCAAAAAGAAGTGGACTCTCTGCAAAAGATGTTGGATAATCTGATTCGAAGAAAATATTTATATGCCATCAACTTTGCTTCCAATAATGCCGATCATGAAATTGCCCCTTTTATTGCACTTGCCGAAGTATACGATGCCAATTTGAGTTTGCTAGACACTTTGGCCACTCGAATGAGCCCAGAAATTGCTGCTTCAAAATACGGCAAGAAATTAACGGCCTACTTGGAAAAACGCCGCGGCGCCACAGCGCAAGAATAGAGTTTGCTTGGGCTATGCTAGTTTCCCCACCTCCGAACGAAGCTTTTCCAATCCCTTATCTAGTTTCTGTTGAATAGGCACAAAGGCTTTTTTGCCTTGGTTGCGAGCATCATTGATCTCTCCAATCAATTCATCAAACAGGGATATAGCCGCATCGATGATCGCATCGGCTTTTTTAGAATCGACCTTAGGAGCTTCCAATTCCACCCCATATATTTCTTCAATCAAAGCACCAATGGAATCATTGATGTCTTTTTTAAGCTGCTTAACACTCGGCATAGATGTTTGTTTTAAGGAAAGATATAAACTTATTCGGGTTTAGACAACCGTTTCTGACTTAAGGGCTTTCAGGGCTTTGTATATGTGACTGATCGGATTCAAGCTATCGTGAGCCAGCGTAAGTTTGCCTTCTTTATCAAATACAAAGGTGACTCGTCGCGTCAAGACGCCAAAAAACTGAGGATTGATCTTAAATGCTTCCTGCAGGGATTTATCCGAATCGGAAAGCAAGGAATAGGGTAAATCAAAACTGCTTGCGAAGCGTTCGTGACTTCGCACCGAATCCACACTAACACCTATCACCTCAGCTCCGTATTCGAGAAAGTCGGCGTATTTGTCCCGAAAGGAACAGACCTCTGCCGTACAGCCTGGGGTGAAGTTCTTCGGATAGAAGAAAACCACCAAGGGTTTTTTCCCAATAAACTGTTCGCTTTTTACGGCCTCGTCTTTTTGATTCAATCGATCAAAAAAGGGAAGCTTGTCTCCTTCTTTCAGCATAGGTTAAGGCCCTGTGTATTTAACAAAATTTCGTGGGGTTTCGTACAGTTCCACTTCAAGGTCTTGATCGGTATTCAAGTGGGATTTTAATTTGTTGTAGATCACCACCACGATATTTTCGGCAGTGGGGATCAGACTCTTAAATTCGGGTACCTGAATGTTTAGGTTTTTATGATCCAAAGCGTCTTCCACTTCTGACTTAATGAGATCGCGTAATACTTTCATATCAATCACATAGCCTGTTTCGGGATCAATTGTCCCTGTCACATGGACAATTAACTCATAGTTATGACCGTGATAATGTTCGTTGGCACATTTGCCAAATATGGCTGCATTTTGGGCCTCATCCCAATCGGCTCGGTGCAAGCGATGGGCGGCATTGAAATGGGCTTTTCGGGATACTGTGACGCGCATTAGTTATCGGTTTTTAAGGATTGTATATGGGTATAAAAGCGAGTGAAAATAATTTTAAACCATTCGGTGTAATACTCAGGCTGTTCTTCGATATCCGCGGCCACGGAATTTAAAGAAGTCCAGCGGTAGGCAGCCACTTCTTGAGGGTTGATTTGCGGTTCCCTATCTGAATATCCCAAAAGGACATGATCCAATTCGTGTTCCGTCAGCCCGTTGTCGAAAGGCGCTTTGTAGATAAAGCTAAAAAGTTCTTCCAATTCTGTGGTCATGCCCATTTCTTCTTGCAAACGGCGATGGCCAGCCTCCAGATTGGACTCACCCATACGTTGATGGCTGCAGCAAGTATTAGTCCACAAGCCTGGCGAATGGTATTTTTCCCAAGCACGTTGCTGCAAAAGCATTTGTTCTTTGGAGTTTAAAATAAATACAGAGAATGCCCTGTGGAGAACAGCTTTTTGGTGTGCTTCCATTTTGGGCATAGTACCCAAGGGTCGGTCGTTGGTATCAACTAGGATGACTTCTTCTTCTTTCATGCAATAGCACAAAAATACCGAAATCTTCCGCAAAAACCTAAAGGCCAAGTCGGGCCCTCATGTAATTTTCAGCTATTTTTGCCAAAACATTTTTGAATGGGCTTTACAGAAGAATTGCAACGCCGCCGCACTTTTGGGATCATCTCCCACCCCGATGCAGGAAAAACAACCTTAACGGAAAAACTCCTTCTCTTTGGAGGGGCCATTCAGGAAGCTGGGGCAGTGAAGTCCAACAAAATCAAAAAATCCGCTACCAGTGACTTTATGGAAATTGAACGGCAACGAGGGATTTCTGTAGCCACTTCAGTGCTTGCTTTCAACTATCAAAACAAAAAAATAAACATCCTCGACACTCCCGGGCACAAGGATTTTGCCGAGGACACCTTCCGCACCCTCACCGCTGTTGACAGTGTGATCGTTGTAATTGACGTAGCCAAAGGTGTGGAGGAACAAACGGAAAAGTTGGTGGAGGTGTGCCGCATGCGCAACATCCCTATGATTGTATTTATCAATAAACTGGATCGGGAAGGAAAAGACGCCTTTGACCTACTCGATGAAGTAGAAACAAAACTCAAACTATCCGTGGCTCCCCTTTCCTTTCCCATTGGAATGGGCTATGACTTCAAAGGCATCTATAACATCTGGGAGCAAAATGCTCAACTGTTTTCCGAAGAAGAAAAACAACGCGTTTCCGACAAAGAAGTCTTCACCTCCATGGAGAAGCCCGAACTCGAAGAACGAATCGGTGCTGCCGCTCTCAATCAACTCAAAGAGGATTTGGAATTGGTCGCTGGGGTCTACAATCCCTTCGACAAAGAAGCCTATTTACAAGGCGCACAACAACCCGTATTTTTTGGCTCGGCCTTGAATAATTTTGGCGTACAAGAACTGCTCGATTGCTTTATTGAGATTGCTCCCAAACCACTACCTAAACAAGCCGATCAGCGGTTGATTCAACCCGATGAGAAAGAGTTTAGTGGCTTTGTCTTTAAAATCCATGCCAATATGGACCCCAAGCACCGCGACCGTTTAGCCTTTGTAAAGATCGTGTCGGGCACCTTTGAGCGGAACACCCCCTACCTGCATGTACGGCAGGGAAAAAAACTGAAATTCTCCAGCCCCAATGCCTTTTTTGCAGAGAAAAAAGAAATTGTGGATGTGTCCTATCCTGGAGATATTGTAGGACTTCACGACACAGGCAACTTTAAAATTGGCGACACCCTTACCCACCAAGAAAAAATACAATTTCAAGGGATTCCTTCCTTTTCTCCTGAGCATTTCCGATATATCAACAATGCCGACCCTATGAAAGCCAAGCAGCTTAACAAAGGCATCGACCAATTGATGGACGAAGGCGTGGCCCAGCTGTTTACCCTGCACCTCAACAATCGCAAAGTGATTGGCACCGTGGGGGCACTTCAATTTGAAGTAATCCAGTATCGCCTGTTGCACGAATATGGCGCCCATTGTTCCTACGAGAATTTGAATGTTCACAAAGCCTCTTGGGTTCGCTGTAAAGAAGAAAATCACCCCGAATTTTTGGAGTTTAAACGGGTGAAACAAAAATTCCTAGCCAATGACAAACAAGGGCAATTGGTCTTTCTCGCCGATTCGGCCTTCTCCCTCCAAATGACCCAACAAAAATATCCCGCCGTGGAATTTTTCTTTACCTCAGAGTTTTAGGAAAATTCCTCTAATCATTTCTTTTTATATTTATAGCAGCCCTGTGTTTCAATCGTAGGGTCTCAAAAAAAATTCACTTATGAAACAATATCTACAAATTTTATTTGCTTGTAATCTACTTGTATTATTGTCCTCTTGTGGACCTAGATGGAGTGAAACCGATAAAGGGGATTACAACATTGTGGATAACAAAGGGGGTAAAACTTTAGGCTATTCATCCCATTCAGGAGTAACTCTTTTGGAAAAAAATGGTTATGCATTTAAAGACTTAAATAAAAATGGAGAAATTGACAAATATGAAGATTGGCGCTTGTCAAATGACCAAAGAGCCAAAGACTTAGCTCATCAACTGACTATTGAAGAAATTGCAGGTTTAATGCTGTATTCTTCTCATCAATCCATTCCCGCTCGTCCAAGAGGTTATTTTGCTGGCACTTATAATGGAAAGCCTTATACCGAAGGTGAAACAGAACCAAGTGATTTGACAGATCAACAAATGAAATTTTTAAAGGAAGATAACCTTCGACATATTTTATTGACTTCTGTCAAAACTCCTGTTATTGCAGCTCAGTGGTCAAACAAGACACAAGCCTTTTGTGAAAGCATCGGAAAAGGTATTCCTGCCAACAATAGTTCAGATCCTAGACACGGCACCACAGCTCGAGCGGTCTATGATGCAGCAGCGGGGGGCCAAATTTCTATGTGGCCAAGCTCAATAGGCATGGCCGCTACATTTAACCCCAATTTAGTGAAAGAATTTGGTCAAACTGCAGCCTCAGAATATCGCGCTTTGGGTATCACTACAGCGCTTTCACCTCAAGTAGATATTGCTACAGATCCTCGGTGGATGCGTTTTAAAGGTACTTTTGGGGAAAGCCCAAAATTGGCTGCCGCGATGGCTAAGGCTTATTGCGATGGTTTTCAATCGGATGAATGGGGAATGAAGAGTGTAAATGCGATGGTGAAGCATTGGCCAGGTGGTGGTTCTGGCGAAGGAGGTCGAGATGCACATTATGGTATTGGGAAATATGCGGTTTATCCCGGAAATAACTTTGACGACCACTTAGTGCCCTTTTTAGAAGGTGCTTTTGATTTGGATGGAGAAACGCAAATGGCTTCTGCGGTGATGCCTTATTACACCATTTCGTGGAACCAAGATCAAAACAGCGAACAGGTCGGCAATACATTTAGCCGTTACCTCATCACCGATCTATTACGAAATAAATATGGTTATGATGGTGTAGTCTGTACCGATTGGGGGGCTACAAGAGACCATACTGCTATGGATGCTTTTATCGATGGAAAACCCTGGGGGATTGAAGAATTGTCTATTGTGGATAGACATTATAAAGTACTGATGGCAGGTGCTGATCAGTTTGGGGGAAATAATGATGCAAAGCCCATTATTGCTGCTTACGAAAAAGGAGTAAAAGAACTTGGAGAGGATAAAATGCGTGCTAGAATGGAACAATCTGCTGTTCGTTTGTTGCGAAATATATTTAGAACAGGTTTGTTTGAAAATCCATATTTGGATCTAGAAAAGACTAAATCTATTGTTGGGCATTCCGATAAAATGACAGCAGGTTATGAAGCCCAATTGCAATCGATAGTTTTAGTAAAAAACCAACACAAAACTCTACCCATAAAAGATAAGAAAAAGGTGTACGTTCCAAAACGTTATACCCCAGCCAGTCGTAATTTTTTAGGGATGGAAACAGCGGCTTCTATGGATTTTCCCGTGAGTATGGATCTGGTGAAAAAATATTACACCGTTACGGAAAATCCTGACCAAGCCGATTTTGCTATAGTATTTATCCAAAATCCAGAAGCGACTATCGGATATGACAAAGCTGACCTTGCAAAAGGAGGAAATGGTTATTCTCCAATCAGTTTACAGTATAGAGATTACACTGCAACGGATGCTCGTGATGTGAGTATCGCTGGTGGGGATCCTTTGGAAACCTTTGCCAATAGAACCTACAAAAACAAAACCACCAAAACAGCCAACATCACCGATATGCAATTGGTATTGGATACAAAAACAAAAATGGGTGATAAACCTGTTATTGTATCTGTAACTACTACAAAACCTCTTGTATTCAATGAGTTTGAAGCTGCGGCATCCGCTATCCTTGTCAATTTTGGAGTTCAAGATCAAGCTGTTTTTGACCTTATTGCTGGAAAAGCAGAACCGTCCGCGCTACTTCCTATGCAAATGCCAATAAATATGAGTACAGTTGAAAAGCAGTTTGAAGATGTGCCTTTTGATATGGTAGTGCATAAAGATAGTGATGGAAATAAATATGATTTTGGATTTGGCATGAATTGGAACGGTGTGATCACGGATGAGAGAGTAGGGAAATATGAAAAATAAACACCTTGCACAGTATAATATAATTAGATTAAAAGACGATCTAAATTCACCAATAGTGAAAGAATTTAAAGACTTTCTGGCTCCAGTTAACTTATTAGCGGAGGAGAGTAGTGGATTTATTTGGAGACACAAAGATGAAAGCGGTCATAGCGCAACTGATTTAGAAACTCCTTATGAAGACAAACTCATTTTTGTAAATATGTCTGTTTGGGAAAATTATGAATTCCTGAAAGCGTATACCTACCAAACTGTTCATCGTTATTTTCTAAAAAATAGAAAAAAATGGTCAAACGAAATAGAAGGACATAGTGCTGTGCTGTGGTATATAGAAGAAGGGGAAATCCCTACCCTAGCTGAGGCTGAAGAAAAATTGGATTTGCTCAAACGGAAGGGATCAAGTCCAATAGCATTTAGCATGTCAGAAGTATATGATATATGGGGACAGAAACGAGAAGAATAACACTTCTAATAGGAGGTGAAAATGCATTAAAAACGAATTTTACACTAGGCGTTGTAATCAATTTCAATAAAAAAATCCCAGTACCTTCGCTAAAGCATCATTGCAGTATAGAATTATTCTACTTTCCGTTTCTTTTTTAGTTTGAAAGTAACCCCAATGTCTACGCCCTTTTCTTATGATCAACCTACGACTGGTTTTCAGTGTTTTTAAGTACCACGCTAATGGATAGGCCTCTCCAGTTTTCCATTGGTTGGTTTATTTTTACTACACCTACTTTAATTCATAACTAGCAGGATAAAACGCAACTATTACTAAGGAAATAAACACCCACGGTTCAACCCTAATGTTGGAACTTTTTCAATGCCCTTTTGATCAAATAATTAAAGAAAGAAATTGATAATAAGTACACCAAAGCTAATATGAATATTAAAGCCATAGTCATATTAACAGAGTTGAAATATACACTAGTTGAATTAAATTCATTCTTTGACTGACCAAACTGGCTTCACAGTAAAGTTGTTTACTGTCCCTTTAGAAAGATAATCCAAAAAAACGCCCTTGGTGTGTTAAATAAAAAAACCCTCAACTTTCGTTGAGGGATTTGTATTAGGCTTCCCCAGCCGGTCCAAAATTCATTGGAATAGGAGGCGGATCGTGGGTGTCGATCTCTCCGTGTTTGGCTTGGTACTTTTGAAGGTTCTCTGCTAGGGCCTTTTGAAAGCGCTTGGCGTGTTCGGGAGTGAGAATAATCCGAGATTGCACCTTGGCTTTGGGGGCTCCAGGCATCAAACTCACAAAATCCACCACAAACTCTGAAGGAGAATGATTGATGATTGCTAAATTAGAATAGCTCCCACTAGCCAGCGTTGCATCCAACTCAATATCAATCTGTTGTTCTTTTTTGTCTTCGGCCATGACTATTCTTCAACTGGGATTTCTTCTTGCTGATCGATCAATAAACTCTTGTATTCGTCCTTGGAACCCACAATGGTATTATTGTATACGCGAAGTCCCGTTCCGGCTGGGATTTTATGTCCAACAATTACATTCTCTTTCAAGCCATTGAGGTGATCTTCCTTGGCATTGACCGCCGCTTCATTGAGGACCTTGGTCGTCTCTTGGAAGGAGGCTGCTGAGATAAAGGATTTCGTTTGTAACGATGCCCGAGTGATTCCTTGCAATTCTGGAGTAGCAATTGCCGGTGAAGCATCCCGAGCTACAACAAGAGCTTTGTCTTCACGCTTGAGCAGGGAGTTTTCATCTCGCAGCTCACGCGCTGTAATCATTTGTCCTTGCTTTAAGTTTTCACTAGCACCAACTTCTTCAACCACTTTCTTGCCATACAAGCTATCGTTTTCAATGATAAAGTCCGTCTTATAGACCAACTGGCCTTCGAGGAAGATCGAATCTCCCGGATCTTGTACTTTCACTTTACGCATCATTTGACGGACAACCACTTCGAAGTGCTTGTCGTTGATTTTCACTCCTTGGAGGCGATAGACCTCTTGGACTTCATTCACCAGATACTGCTGTACAGCAGAGGGACCTTTTATTTTTAGAATATCGGTAGGCGTAATGGATCCATCCGAAAGAGGCATCCCCGCTTTAACAAAGTCGTTTTCCTGAACCAAAATTTGATTCGATAACTTGACTAAGTATTTCTTGATATCTCCAAATTTGGACTCCACGATGATCTCCCGATTCCCTCGCTTGATTTTTCCAAAAGAGACGACTCCGTCAATTTCAGAAACTACCGCGGGATTGGAAGGATTTCGAGCTTCAAAGAGCTCAGTCACTCTGGGTAGACCTCCAGTAATGTCACCCGACTTGGCTGATTTTCTGGGGATTTTGACTAGTGTTTTACCTTCTTTGATTTTTTCTCCGTCGTCCACGATCAAGTGGGCACCCACGGGAAGGTTGTACGAACGCAGCGTCGTTCCCTTACTATCGACAATCAGCAGCGTAGGGATGAGTTTCTTATTACGAGACTCAGAAATAACCTTCTCCTGGAATCCAGTTTGTTCGTCAATTTCGACCTGATAGGTGACTCCTTGCTCGATGTTTTCAAATACGATTTTTCCAGAAAATTCAGATACAATAACTCCATTGAATGGATCCCACTGACAGATCAAATCACCTTCATTGAGCTTAGCTCCATTTTTGATTTTGATAGTAGAACCGTAAGGAATATTATTGGTGCTCAATACGTTTTTGGTTTTAGTATCCAACAATTTTATTTCCGTGGTTCGTGAAATCACAATTTCAGCAGCATTACCATCCGTATCCAAACCGTTTACGGTTTTTAGATCTTCAATTTCGGCAACCCCTTTGAATTTGGATACCAATGAGTTTTCTTCGGAAATGTTTCCAGCCACTCCACCAACGTGGAAGGTTCTGAGAGTCAACTGAGTTCCAGGTTCTCCGATCGATTGTGCGGCAACAACTCCAACAGCTTCTCCTTTCTGAACCATTTTATTGGTCGCTAGATTGCGCCCGTAGCATTTCACACATATCCCGTCGGGAGCTTCACAGGTAAGCGGTGAACGAACCTCAACGGAGTCAATGGGCGAAGCCGTTATTTTGTCGACTATATCGTCTTTGATTTCCTCACCTGCAGCAATGATAGTTTCATTGGTACTGGGGTCCACTACATCGTGAAGCGCTACCCTTCCAAGAATTCGTTCACCAAGAGACTCAACAATTTCTTCGTTTTTCTTCAAGGCAGATACATTGATTCCCCGTAGGGTATTACAGTCTTCGATATTGATGATAGCATCTTGAGACACATCCACGAGTCGACGGGTCAAGTACCCTGCATCGGCTGTTTTAAGAGCCGTATCTGCAAGTCCTTTTCGAGCACCGTGTGTGGAGATAAAGTATTCCAAAATGGACAGTCCTTCTTTAAAGTTGGACAGAATCGGGTTTTCGATGATCTCGCCACCACCTACATTGGATTTCTTGGGCTTAGCCATCAATCCGCGCATTCCGGTCAGCTGTCGGATTTGTTCTTTGGAGCCTCGTGCTCCCGAATCCAACATCATAAATACCGAATTGAATCCTTGTTGGTCTTCGCTAATATTTTTCATCGCGAGTTCCGTCAAAGTGGCATTGGCTGACGTCCATACATCAATCACCTGATTGTATCTTTCATTGTTGGTAATCAATCCCATGTTGTAGTTGGCCATAATGCCTTCAACTTGCTTGTTCGCATCTACTATCATTTGCTCTTTCTTGGGGGGAATGATAATGTCTCCTAAACTGAAAGACAATCCACCTTTAAAGGCAAACCCATAGCCCATGTCCTTGATTTTATCAAGGAAATCGGCGGTTTCAGGAACACTAGTCACTTTCAAAATATCTCCAATAATTTCACGAAGGTTTTTCTTGGTCAATACTTCATTGATATAACCGGCTTTTTCGGGTACTACCTCGTTAAAGAGAACCCGACCTACAGTAGATTCGATCAATTGATATTCTAGCTCGCCTTGCGCATTGAAATCCTTGGCTCGGATTTTGACAATCGCATTAAGGTCTACACGTCCGTCATTCAATGCAATATGCACTTCCTCCGCAGAGTAGAATACCAATCCTTCGCCTTTGACAGGATGCTCCTTAGTTGCCTTACGGGCTTTGGTCATGTAGTACAAGCCCAAAACCATGTCTTGAGAAGGTACAGTGATCGGCGAACCGTTGGCGGGATTCAAAATATTGTGCGAGGCTAACATCAACAACTGTGATTCCAAAATCGCTTCAGGTCCTAAAGGCAGGTGAACTGCCATTTGATCTCCATCGAAGTCGGCATTAAATGCTGTACAAACAAGGGGGTGCAATTGAATGGCTTTCCCTTCGATCAGCTTGGGTTGAAAGGCCTGAATTCCCAAACGGTGGAGCGTGGGAGCCCGGTTCAATAGGACTGGGTGACCTTTCAATACATTTTCTAAAATATCCCAAACAACCGGCTCTTTTCGATCAATAATTTTCTTGGCAGATTTTACCGTTTTAACAATCCCTCTTTCGATGAGTTTACGAATGATAAAAGGCTTGTAGAGCTCGGCTGCCATTCCTTTGGGCAAACCACACTCATAGAGTTTCAGCTCTGGCCCAACAACAATTACAGAACGAGCAGAATAGTCCACCCTTTTTCCTAATAAGTTTTGACGGAAACGCCCTTGCTTTCCTTTCAGTGAGTCTGAGAGCGATTTTAAAGGACGGTTGGATTCCGTTTTAACTGCAGAGGATTTACGTGTGTTATCAAACAAAGAGTCCACAGACTCTTGCAGCATTCGCTTTTCGTTTCTTAGAATAACCTCAGGGGCTTTTATTTCTACCAAACGCTTCAATCGGTTGTTTCGAATGATTACCCGACGATACAAATCATTTAAATCTGAAGTGGCAAAACGCCCTCCATCAAGCGGAACCAGTGGACGTAACTCTGGAGGAATCACAGGGATCACCTTCATAATCATCCACTCAGGTAAATTCTCTGAGCGCTCATTGGCATCCCGAAAAGCTTCCACGACTTGGAGGCGTTTGAGTGCTTCCGTTTTTCTTTGCTTAGACGTTTCGTTATTGGCTTTGTGACGCAATTCGTAGGAAAGCTCGTTCAAATCGATTCGTCCCAATAATTCTATCAAACAGTCGGCACCCATTTTAGCGATGAACTTATCGGGATCAGTGTCATCCAAATATTGGTTTTCTGCTGGAAGTGCATCCATGATATTGAGATACTCTTCTTCGGTGAGAAAATCCATCTTTTGAACAGCTTCCCCTTCTTCGTTTTTAGCAATCCCCGGTTGAATAACGACATAACGCTCATAATAGATAATCATATCGAGTTTTTTGGAGGGTAACCCAAGTAAGTAACCGATTTTATTGGGCAGCGAACGGAAGTACCAAATATGCGCTACAGGAACTACCAAGTTGATGTGTCCCACGCGATCGCGCCGTACTTTCTTCTCTGTTACCTCTACCCCACAACGGTCACATACAATTCCTTTATAACGAATTCGTTTGTATTTTCCACAGGCACATTCGAAGTCTTTGACCGGGCCAAAAATACGTTCACAGAACAATCCATCCCGTTCGGGTTTGTGTGTTCGGTAGTTGATGGTCTCGGGTTTGAGAACTTCCCCTCTTGATTTGTTAAGAATCACTTCGGGAGAAGCCAATCCAATGGATATTTTGTTGAATTTTTTTTGGGTAATGGGTTCGTTTGTTCTAGCCATTTTTTTATGATACGATGTTATAACAATTTTTTATTCTTCCAGTCGAATGTCCAGTCCAAGACCATTCAATTCATGCATTAAGACGTTAAACGACTCTGGTAGTCCAGGTTCTGGGAGGGTATCTCCCTTAACAATAGACTCATACGTTTTGGCACGTCCAATCACATCATCGGATTTGACGGTCAAAATTTCTTGAAGCGTACTGGAAGCACCATAGGCTTCTAGGGCCCACACTTCCATTTCTCCAAATCGTTGTCCTCCAAACTGCGCTTTTCCTCCGAGAGGCTGTTGCGTAATCAAGGAGTAGGGGCCTATCGATCGAGAGTGCATCTTATCGTCTACCATATGCCCCAGCTTGAGCATATAAATGACTCCTACTGTTGCTGGTTGGTCAAAGCGTTCTCCCGTTCCTCCGTCGTACAAATAAGTATGTCCAAATCGTGGAACATTCGCTTCGTCTGTCAACGCATTGATTTCATCTAAACTGGCTCCATCGAAAATGGGGGTGGCAAATTTTTTATCAAGATTTTGCCCCGCCCAGCCGAGTACCGTTTCGTATATCTGTCCAATATTCATTCGAGAAGGCACTCCAAGTGGATTCAATACAATATCCACAGGTGTTCCATCTTCTAAGAAAGGCATTTCTTCTTCACGGACGATTCGGGCCACGATGCCTTTGTTACCGTGGCGGCCTGCCATCTTATCTCCTACTTTAAGTTTGCGTTTTTTGGCAATGTATACTTTAGCCAATTTTTTGATCCCCGCCGGCAATTCGTCCCCAACGCTTATGGTGAAATTCTCACGTCGCAAGGCGCCTTGAAGATCGTTCTCTTTGATTTTATAATTGTGAATCAAGTCATTGATTAACTTATTCGTCTCTTTTGCTGTAGCCCAAGTACCTTGTGTTAGGTGCGTGTAATCCTCCACAGCATTGAGCATTTTTAAAGTGAACTTTTTTCCCTTTGGCAATACTTCTTCTCCCAAATCGTTTTGGACACCCTGACAGGTTTTCCCATTTAAAATGGAGAATAATTTTTCGACCAAGACCGATTTAAGTTCTACAAATTTCAACTCATAGGCTGCTTCCAAAGCTTCCAATTCTTGCTTGTCTTGGTTGCGCTTTCTTTTGTCCTTTATGGAACGTGTAAACAGTTTTTTGTCGATGACCACTCCGTGAAGAGAAGGCGGTGCTTTGAAAGATGCATCTTTAACATCTCCAGCCTTGTCTCCAAAAATCGCTCGAAGGAGTTTTTCTTCTGGTGTTGGGTCCGATTCACCCTTGGGGGTAATCTTACCAATCAAAATGTCCCCTGGATTCACTTCGGCTCCAATTCGAATCATCCCGTTTTCATCCAAATCTTTTGTAGCTTCTTCGCTCACATTGGGGATGTCGTCAGTTAATTCTTCGGTACCTAATTTGGTGTCCCGTACGTCTAAAGAATACTCGTCAATATGAATGGACGTAAAGATATCTTCACGAACAACCTTTTCGGAGATTACGATGGCATCCTCAAAGTTGTATCCTTTCCAAGGCATGAAAGCCACTTTCATGTTTCTCCCTAAGGCCAATTCACCTTTCTGGGTGGCATACCCTTGAGAAAGTACTTGCCCTTTTGTGACCCGATCCCCTTTTTTGACAATGGGTTTCAAATTGATACAAGTTCCTTGGTTTGTTTTTCGGAATTTGATTAGGTTGTAGGTTTTGGTATCGCTCTCAAAACGAATCAGTTTTTGTTCGTCATCCAGATCGTATTTGATCGTTATTTGGTTTGCATCGACATATTCAACTACTCCGTCACCTTCTGCATTGATGAGTACTCTGGAATCAGAAGCGACTTGTCTTTCCAATCCTGTTCCCACGATGGGTGATTCGGGACGTAATAGAGGAACCGCCTGACGCATCATGTTTGATCCCATTAAAGCTCGGTTCGCATCGTCGTGTTCTAAGAATGGAATCAAGGAGGCCGAGATGGATGCGATTTGATTCGGTGCTACATCGGTATAGTTGATCTGATCGGGAGTCACCACAGGAAAATCGGCCTGATCTCTGGCAATCACTCGCGCATCTTGAATTTGTCCTTTGGCGTCGACCGAAACAGTTGATTGAGCAATGAGCTTATTTTCTTCTTCCTCAGCACTGAGATAGATGGTATTTTTAAGATCTACTTTTCCATCCTCAACTTTACGATAGGGCGTCTCAATAAATCCAAGGTTATTCACTTTTGCAAAAACGCCAAGAGAAGAAATCAATCCAATATTTGGCCCTTCTGGGGTTTCAATCGGACACAAGCGTCCGTAGTGAGTATAATGAACGTCACGAACTTCGAAGCCTGCTCTTTCTCTTGATAATCCTCCAGGCCCCAAAGCTGATAAACGTCGCTTGTGTGTGATTTCAGCTAATGGATTTGTTTGATCCATAAACTGTGAGAGTTGGTTTGTACCAAAAAAGGTGTTAATCACAGACGATAAGGTCTTGGCATTGATCAAGTCAATAGGAGTAAACACTTCGTTGTCTCGAACATTCATTCGCTCTCGAATTGTCCGTGCCATACGAGCCAATCCAACTCCAAATTGGGATGACAATTGTTCCCCAACGGTTCGTACCCGTCGGTTGGACAAGTGATCGATATCATCTATTTCAGCTTTGGAATTAATCAATTCTATCAAGTATTTGATAATGGTGATGATGTCCAACTTGGTCAATACTTGTTTGTCCATTTCTACATCCAGATTGAGCTTTTTATTCATCCGGTATCGACCCACCTCTCCAAGGTTGTAACGTTGATCGGAAAAGAATAGCTTGTCAATAATTCCACGAGCCGTATCTTCATCTGGCGGTTCTGCATTACGCAATTGACGGTAGATGTGTTCTACGGCTTCTTTTTCTGAATTGGTCGGGTCTTTTTGTAGCGTATTGTGTATGATCGCATAATCAGACATATGCGCATCTTCTTTATGAAGTAAAATGGTTTTTACATCAGCATCAATGATCTCATCCACATGTTCTTTCTCAAGGACAGTATCGCGATCGATGATGATTTCATTACGTTCAATTGAGATTACTTCGCCTGTGTCTTCGTCAACAAAATCTTCGTGCCAGGTCTTTAGAACCCGAGCCGCAAGCTTGCGTCCCATGACTTTTTTGAGTCCTGTTTTGGAAACCTTGATTTCTTCGGCCAGATCAAAAATCTCTAAAATGTCTTTATCTCTTTCGTATCCAATGGCTCGGAAAAGAGTAGTAACAGGTAATTTTTTCTTTCGATCGATGTAGGCGTACATAACACTGTTGATGTCTGTCGCAAACTCAATCCACGACCCTTTGAATGGAATCACTCGAGCTGAATAGAGTTTAGTCCCATTGGCGTGGAAAGATTGGCCAAAGAACACTCCTGGAGAACGGTGAAGCTGAGAAACGACAATACGTTCCGCTCCATTGATGATAAATGTACCGCTGGGAGTCATGTAAGGAATGATTCCCAAAAATACGTCTTGTACAATGGTTTCAAAGTCCTCGTGTTCCGGATCGGTACAGTAGAGTTTCAATCGGGCCTTTAGGGGAACCGAATAAGACAACCCTCTTTCGATACATTCTTGAATGGAATATCGCGGGGGATCCACAAAGTAGTCTAAAAATTCTAAGACAAACTGATTGCGGGTGTCGGTGATGGGAAAATTTTCCTTGAAAGTGTTGAATAGTCCCTCCTCAGCACGTTCGTCTGATTTGGTTTCCAACTGAAAAAAATCCTGGAAGGATTTTATTTGTATATCGAGGAAATCGGGGTAGTCTGGGGTGTGCTTAGCGGAAGTAAAATTTACTCTATTTTGAACGGATCTCGGCATCGATTCTCTCTGTTTTTGTTACCAATAATTTTTTTTAGATGTGGGGCATCAGAAAAGGAAAAGGCTTTGGGCTGCAGGAAGCAGCAACCCAAAGCTTTCCTTATTTTGTAGAAGCCTACTTGAGCTCTACTTCAGCTCCAGCTTCTTCCAAAGAACTTTTCAATCCTTCGGCTTCGTCTTTAGCCACACCTTCTTTTAAAGGGCTAGGCGCATTGTCGACCAATTCTTTAGCTTCTTTCAAGCCAAGACCAGTCAATTCTTTAACGAGTTTTACTACAGCTAGTTTGGAACCACCAGCGGCTTTTAAAATCACGTCAAATTCTGTTTTCTCTTCTCCGGCGTCTCCACCACCACCAGCCGCAGGGCCAGCGACAGCGACTGCAGCAGCTGCAGGCTCGATGCCGTACTCATTTTTTAATATGTCAGCCAATTCATTGACCTCTTTTACAGTCAAGTTGACTAATTGTTCTGCGAATTCTTTTAAATCTGCCATTTCGTTAGAATTTTAAAAATTTAATTTTCTTGTTTATAAGGGTTGAGTGCGTACTAATTAATATTTGTCAGTTAACGTTCTGACAACGTTTTAAGGATACCTGATAGATTCCCACCGGCCGATTGAAGGCTCGATACTACATTTTTGGCTGGGGATTGAAGTAGGGTGATGATATCACCAATCAATTCCTCTTTCGACTTGATTGATACTAGAGCATCAATCATATCATCTCCAATGTAGATCGCTTCTTCAATAAAAGCGCCTTTGAGAATGGGTTTTTCTGATTTCTTTCGGAAATCCTTAATTACTTTTGCCGGCGCATTGCCAGACTCTGAAATCATTAGTGAAGTATTGCCTTTCAAAGTGTCTTGCAATTCTCCAAAATCTTTATCAGAAGCTTCCATTGCTTTGGCTAGCAAAGTATTTTTCACCACAGCCAATTTGATATTTGCTTTAAAGCAAGCACGTCTCAAATCGGAGGATTGTGAAGCATTAAGACCAGCAATATCGGTGAGGTAAAGATTTTTTACATCGGCCAATGTGGCGGTCAACTCTTCGATTACTTGGGCTTTTTCTTGTTTTGTCATGAAACTTGATTTATAAAACTTAAGCCATCTTCGTTTCTACAGGAATACCAGGACTCATCGTACTGGAAAGGTATACACTCTTCATGTATATTCCCTTGGTAGAGGAAGGTTTTAGTTTTTGGATTGTTTTCAATAGCTCGTCTGCATTCTCGAATATTTTTTCGGCAGAAAAAGAGGCTTTACCCACTGACGCATGGACAATGCCCGTTTTGTCAACTTTAAAGTCAATCTTTCCCCCTTTTACATCCGATACGGCTTTTTTGATATCCATAGTTACTGTTCCCGTTTTGGGGTTGGGCATCAAACCTCTGGGGCCGAGTACACGGCCAAGGGGTCCAAGTTTTCCCATAACACTGGGCATCGTGACAATCACATCTACATCGGTCCAGCCGTCTTTGATTTTTTGAAGGTATTCATCGAGCCCTACAAAATCTGCTCCTGCTTCTTTGGCCTCTTCTTCCTTATCTGGAGTCACAAGCGCTAAAACACGAACAGTTTTTCCTGTTCCGTGGGGTAGGGTCACCACACCACGAACCATTTCATTAGCTTTACGAGGATCTACTCCAAGTCGTATTGCTAAGTCAATAGAAGCATCAAATTTTGCTGTCGATATTTCTTTCACTAAAGCGGAAGCTTCTTTTAAGGAGTATGCCTTCTTAAAATCAACTTTGGCTCTCGCTTCTTTTTGTTTTTTGGATAGTGCCATTGGTAGAAAATTAAGAGTTAAACGGGGCCTCCCCAGATACAGTGAATCCCATTGAACGCGCGGTACCAGCTACCATTTTCATAGCAGATTCTATGGTGAACGCATTCAAGTCTTGCATTTTGTCTTCTGCAATCGTTTTTACTTGATCCCAGGTGACGCTTGCCACTTTATTTCTGTTGGGTTCGCCAGATCCTTTCTTTGCTTTGGCTGCTTCCATCAATTGAACGGCCGCTGGAGGTGTCTTAATTACAAAGTCAAATGATTTGTCTTTGTACACAGAAATAACGACAGGAAGTACTTTTCCTGGCTTGTCTTGGGTTCTTGCATTGAATTGCTTACAGAACTCCATGATGTTAACTCCTGCGGCACCCAGCGCGGGTCCAACCGGTGGCGAAGGATTCGCAGCACCTCCCCGAACTTGAAGTTTTAAAACTTTGTCTATTTCTTTTGCCATTGTCTTAATTGAGTTATGGATTTCCTTTTAGTGGAAGCGAAAAGGCCATCCAATTTATCAGTGTAACATTTATAATTTTTCTACTTGCATATAACTGAGCTCTAAAGGTGTTTTTCGACCAAAAATTTTGACCATCACCTCAAGCTTTCTTTTTTCTTCGTTTACTTTTTCTATCGAACCTGTAAAACCATTAAAAGGTCCGTCGATAACTTTGACGTTTTCTCCGACCGTGAAAGGAATCGCTACATGTTCTGTAGACAAGGCTAATTCATCGACCTTACCAAGCATGCGGTTCACTTCAGAAGTCCGTAGCGGCACAGGATCCCCCCCCTTGGTTTCGCCTAGAAAGCCAATTACATTGGTCACCGACTTGATGATGTGGGGAATCTCTCCAGTCAAATTGGCTTTGATCATTATGTAACCGGGGAAATAAGTACGCTCCTTGTTAATTTTTTTTCCATTTCGGATTTGCACCACTTTTTCGGTAGGGACGAGCAAATCTTCCACAGCATCGCCATATCCCATTCTGTTTATTTCCGAATGGATATAATCTTTAATCTTGGCTTCCTGACCACTGACGGCCCTGATGACATACCATTTTTTTTCGGTGACTTCAGCCATAAACTATTAATTGATGAATTTAAAATAGCCAGAAACAACAGAAGACAAAACCGTATCCGCACCCCAAATTGCTAAAGAAAATAGCACGGAGAAAACAAAAACGATAACAACCAAGCGTTGCAATTCCGCACGAGGCGTCCAAGAGACGTTGGTTCTCAACTCTTCAAATGAATCTTTTATGTAGGTAATGATTGCTGCCATATCTGTCTTTTTCAGCACGGGTTGAGAGACTCGAACTCCCGACACCTGGTTTTGGAGACCAGTGCTCTACCAACTGAGCTAAACCCGTTTTTATT
>MDTB01003812.1_pt1 | contig 71229 bp, 64 predicted proteins | sample 811161 | NCBI WGS metagenome assembly MDTB01 (sample SAMN05326650, study PRJNA326480) | marine metagenome | isolation source: seawater | place: Mediterranean Sea | collected 2009 | reverse complement strand
GACGAACTGTATTTGTGGGAAGGATTAGAAACTGGGAAAGATGGTAAAAAGCGCGCCAGTTTTATGGCTGGAGGCGGCCCCATGTTTATCTCTATGCATGGTTACGCTTACCAAAGATTTGATTGGCCGCAAATCATTGCAGCAAGGGATGAGCGACAAGCCAAGGAGGCTATGACAGAAGCAGAGATGGACGCCGCAGAAATTGCGGCAGACGCAGAGCAATTTGGGGAATCTGGGGAGGCATTTGCGGCCAGAGATCCGAAAAGTGAAATCGGCAAGCGTATGGCTGCGGAGGCCAAACAATTTGTGGGTGCTGATAAGGAACAGAAGGATCTCGGCTTGTTTTTGGAAAGCCTATCCAACGAAGACAAACAAGCCTTTGATGACTGGGCGAGCAACTCGGGATTAGATAACGTTGCCGGTATAGTGACCGTGCCTGAAAGTAAAAACCCAACGTTTAAAGCGTTCAATAGAACCGAAGTCAATGAAGGCCAGATTAAAGAATTCTATGACTGGGCGAAACCCATGATTATGGAGGCAAGAGAGAAATGGGAGACCGTTGATCGTGCCAACCTCAGTGACGAGGAGCTTTTTGCAGGGGTAAAAGAGCTTTCGATCGCTGGTGGTAGCTTCTGGAGTGGGAATGGCGGACACACTTTTGGTGTTGCAAAGTCGACAGATGATCAGTTGCAGGCCTTTTTAAGGGAGACTCTACCCGATCACCGTTTTACGAGTGGCCAATTTCTATCTGGCTTCAGATCTAAGACTGTCGAAGCGAATGAACATATGTTCGAAATTGCACAAAAGATCTCTGTGAACAAAGCACTGAAAGAGCTCGTTATCGTCACCCCGGCCTCGCGTCTGATGCAAGTCCTGGTTGAAAACCCTTCAGCCAAGGGAATCGTCGAAGCAATAAACGGTTATCTCGAGCTCTATGGACACCTCGGATATAGTTTGGATTATGCAGAGCCTCTCCCACTTGAAGATCCCTCTGGCCTGCTAGCGACACTAAAAACAATGGTTTCAGATGACGATTATAATCCTGCAAACCACCAGGGTGAAGCGACCAGAAAACGTGAGAAAGCGATGGAAGATATTCTGAAATTACTAGATGGCCTTCCTTACTGGCAATTTCGATTCCGCATTTGGTTCACTTATCGTTTTTACCATATACGTGAAGAAGTTATGTACTACCTTTATATGGCCTGGCCACCCCTCAGAGAATTGGCGTTAGAGCTTGGACAACGTCTAACTAATCTTGGTTCTCTTAGCGAGAAAGAACATATTTTTTATCTGGTTAGTGAAGAAATAAACCAGGCAATTGAGGCAGGGAAAAGTGGTTTAGCTGTCCCCGAGTTAGGGCCTCTTGCCGAGGAGCGGTTTGAGCTCAGGGAGGCTAGAAAAAGACTGCATCCACCAGGAACTGTTCCTTTTGATGCTAGTGATGACCCAGCTGTGCGGTTTAAAGAAACTCAATTTGCGAATGATCCTAATTCAAATATGATGATGGGGGTGCCGGTAAGTCCTGGTTCTGTTTCAGCGGCAACGAGCCTCATAAATTCACCTGCGGAATTTGATAAAATGCGGACACGAACCATTTTGGTATGTGCCCAGACTAACCCCGCCTGGACACCGCTGTTTGCGCATGCTGCTGGGTTGGTAACGGATATGGGTGGTATCTTGGGCCATGGTTCAATTGTGGCGCGAGAGTATGGTATCCCAGCTGTAGTCGGAACAGGGACTAGTACCCAACGGATTAAACATGAACAAAAAATTACGGTTGATGGAGATGTAGGTACTGTTGAATTGCATGATGAATAGAGAGACATCGAAATGACTGGGGTGCATAGAGCCAAGAGAATGCTGAGAATCCCCGTCGATGTATGAGCTGAAAGATAAACTCGTGGTTGTCAGTGGTGCAAGTCGGGGGATAGGAGAGGCTAGCTCCCGTGCATTGGATGGGGCAGGAGCTCGGGTTGTGCTTATAGGACGGACATTGGAGGACCTAGAGCGTGTAGCATCGGATCTTAAACACGACCCTGTGATTTTACAGGCAGATCTTTCTGAGCCGAGAGCAGGAACGGAATTAGGGGAGCGGGTGATCGAAAAGGTTGGACCTGTCGATGTACTAGTCAATAATGCCGGCATCCCAATGCGTCGAACTCCCGACTCTCTTACAGAAGAAGAATTCGATCTCGTATTCTCGATAAATGTTCGATCGCTTCTAATGTTAACTCTTGCATTAGGTCCTGGTATGGCTGAACGAGGTGGGGGCTCTATTATTAATATCTCATCAATTGCCAGTCTGCGAGGTCCCGTTGGGAGGGTCGCTTATGCTGGAACCAAAGGGGCGGTTGATGCTATGACCAGAGCCCTTGCTGCAGATTGGGGGGAGCAAGGAATTCGAGTGAATGCTATTTGCCCTGGCCTTATTGCAACTGCAATTTGGGAAAAAGATCGCGCTAATGTCCCCGGATTAAGTGAGCAGTTAGAAGATCGAATTGCCCTTAAGCGATGGGGTTTTGGTGATGATATTGCGGATGTTGTGCTGTTTTTTGCTTCTGACGCCTCGCGGTATATGACGGGTGAGGTTGTAGCCGTTGATGGGGGTATGGCGAAGGTTAATTCACCATCTCGACTATAGTCTTCTTTTTCTTTAGGTTGTTTTGTGCTCTGCGTACTGTATTAGTGCCCTCAAATATCCGAGAGTGAACGCCTCTTCGGTTGTCCCATCCCCCTCTCCAGGGACGTGGTCTGGGACGATCATGCCATTAAAACCAATCTCGATAAGAACGTCCATAATGGCATGTAGGTTAAGATAGCCAGCATCAGGAAATGTTTCGATGAAGTTTGGCAATGGTGATGTGATATTACGCATGTGGACTTGGTGAATTTGACCTGCGTTTCCAAACTCACGAAGCGCGGAGCTTATATCTTCTCCTTCTCCTAAAGGGCCCTCCATTTCAGCCCAAGTGCCAACGCAAAAAAGAATACCCGAATTAACCGACTGATCTGAAATTTTCATCGCCCGTCGGAATGACTCAGTACTCTTAAATATACGATCTACACCTTGATGATCGAGAGGCGGGTCATTTGGATGCAGTTGCATCTTAACCCCTGCTTTTTGCGCAACAGGTAATATCTCTTTTATATACCGTTCGTAGTTTTCCCAAAGCTCATTTTCTTCATACTGTCGCAAGTATTGTTGAGGAGCTTTCTTCGCCAGCTCTGTCGAAAAACCTCGTGATGCTACCCCTCGCGTATTTTCACGATGCGTTTCATACATACCTCCGGTATGCCAAGCGTAGGTCGTATGAGGGATACCGAGATCACCCAGGTCTCGAATAAAATTCTTAAAAAAGTCCAGGTCTTTATCTCGCTCGGGAAGATCGAGGGCAGCCGACGTCGAGTTATAAAGATCCTCCAGCATGACTTCATGCAGCTCTAGTCCAGTCCCTTTTACTCTCTCAACAATTTGTTCTAGATGTTCCCTCGTGGCTTCCGTGCTTGAGAGGCGGACCTCGATGGCTTCTACTCCTAAGCCTAATAGAAAATCGAGGCGTGCTTGATTTAGGTCCTGCGGTCGTTGGTGAGATACCCCTAACTTCATTATCTAATCCAAGTTCTGACTTGAGGACGATATTAACATGACTTATGTTAAGTCGCTTATTATTCAGAGTGTTATTATCTTTTTTAAGGGGAATTTCATTGCTGACGAAAGAACAGATCAAATACTACCATGAAGAGGGCTACCTACTGCTTCCAGATATTCTTGAAGCCGAAACCTTGTTAGAGTTGCGGAGGGTGACTGAAGAAGTGGTTTCGCAGGCTAAGGAGCTTACAAAACATTCAGATGTCTTTGATCTAGAACCCACTCACGAACTTAACAAACCTCGTATACGTCGTATTAAAAGACCACACTTGGTTCACCCTTTCTACAAAAAATTAGCTTCTCACCGGGGTATTATCGAAGTCCTAATGCCTTTACTTGGAGAGGATATTCGAATGCGGCCTGCGGGTAAGATTAATATGAAATCAGCTGGCTTTGGATCTCCAGTGGAGTGGCACCAGGACTGGGCGTTTTACCCTCATACTAATGAAAATGTGCTGGCGGTTGGCATTTTGCTTGACGATATGAATACGGATAATGGTCCGCTTCTAGTTTTACCGTACTCACACAAAGGTCCGATATATGATCATCACGATAATGGGGTTTTCTGTGGAGCGATTGATGTTGTTAGGGAAGAGTTAAATATTGGGTCAGCGAGAGAGCTCTGGGGCAGGGCGGGCACAATAACTATCCATCATGCTCGCTTGGTGCACGGTTCTGCTGCGAATCACTCTAACGAACAAAGACGTATCCTATTTTATGAGTATGCTTCCGCAGATGCATGGCCGTTGGCTGGTATCGAGTCTGTTGAAGATCTGGAGGAGTTCAATAGCAGACTGGTACAAGGTAAGCCCACACTTCAGCCAAGGCTGGAAGAAGTTCCCGTAAGAATGCCTCTTCCTATTGATCGATCAAAGGATTCGATCTATGAAAAACAAAAAGCAGTGTCTCGACGTTACTTCGATAATGATGACTGATTATCCAGCAGACTCAGTTCCTATTGTGAGTAGTACGTTTTAGGGTCGTATCGAGAGGGCAAAAAGATAGCCCTCTGGGGGTGTAATTCATGACCGGCTGACGCTGCCGGAACACCGTGTTCAGGTTGAACCACTTCTCCCGGTTTGCCATGAGTACCCAAGACCTCGGCGGATGCGTGAAGAGATGTTAAAGCCGCATATCCGGCTTTGACTGTACCAATATCGGTATAGTCCTCGGCACTATACTCGGTCGGTTGTTGTTTCATCACCAGCTGATTCTTTTCTTGAACCATCGTTCCCTTGAATGTTCCGTAGGGAGCGAGCGCCGCCCAACGAACTCCTTTAATTTCATCAAGAGGTAGGCCAGGTACATTTAAATTAAGTAAGGTATGAGAAGGCCCCTCAATAAGGTGGGGGAGCATACCAACTGTGATTGCTGCTGCACTGCTCCAATACCACGGGTCAGTGACGTCAACGCTAACTGCAATCGATCTCATTCCGAAGTTTTGCCCGGCAATTCCCGCTCCGATCGTTCCACTATGAGCTACAGCACGACCGGGATTGAGTCCCGCATTTATACCTGAAACTACAATATCTGGCGAGTCACCAAAAGCACCCATATGGGCTGCGAGCACACAGAGGGCAGGCGCTCCGGCGATACCATAGACTTCACCTGAGAAGTTTTTTATTTCAGATACCTCGAAATTAATTGGGTTGTTGCTTGCAATTCCACTGACTGATGTTCCTGTTCCCGATGCGTTATGGTCGGGGGCGACAACTATAGCTTCATAGCCAGCTTCTTCGATCTGGACTGCGAGTTCATGGATTCCTGGACTATCTACACCGTCATCGTTGGTAATAAGGATTTTCAAACGTTCCTCCCTAAGATAAATACCCTTTTTGCTTAAAGCACTTCTACGTTAGTGTTCTTGCCTAACTTATTTCGCATTAAGAGCTTTCTTTTGAAAAATTATAACACGCCAGGATTAGATTCATTGGAAGGCATCCTTTTATCGCAAATTTTTATAGAGGTCTCTGCATACTCCCCGAGATATTGGTTAGCACAGCACATACTTTACGACTAGGCTATATCGATACTACCCTGAGGGACTTATTTGATGATGCGTCTCAAACTTAGTAGTTATTAATTTGAAAATATCTAAGAGGTTATTATGAAAATTACTGCCGTTAAAGCGATTCCAGCTGGAGTACCATTTAATGCAGATATCACGCGAAATTTTATGTTTGTAAAAATTGAAACAGATGCAGGCCTTACCGGTTGGGGTGAGGCATCATCAGGACCGCTTGCTGTAGCGACTATGATAGAGGAATTCGGAGCGACTTTGGTCGGGAAGGACCCCAGCGAGATCGAAAAGCATTGGCAGATCTTATACCACTATTTTCATGTTCGGGGCGGTGTGGTTCAGATGTCGGCAATTAGCGGTATTGAAATAGCGCTTTGGGATATTAAAGGGAAGGCCCTTGATACCCCCATCTATGACTTGCTCGGTGGAAAAATTCGAGATCGAATATGGACTTATGGTAGGTGGGATGGGGCAACGCCGGAGGCATCAGTAGAGACAGCTTTGATGTTTGTCGATATGGGATTAACTGCATTAAAGGGCGATCCCTTTGAACATCGCGGCATTTTTATTGATCGGGCCTCAGAAGATTTGGCTGTAGAGAAATTAAGAGCAGTTCGGGATGCCGTGGGCGAAGACGTCGAACTTCTAGTGGAAGTGCACGGTCGACTCTCCCCAGCGGATGCTATTCGTGTTGCTAATAGGATGGAACAATACAGACCATTTTATTTGGAAGAACCAGTCCCCCCACAGAATATGGAAGCCTTAAAAAAGGTGTCTGAGCATACGAATGTACCGATTGCTACAGGTGAGAGATTGCTAACAAAATTTGACTTCGCTAATTTATTGCCACTGCATGCAGTGTCAATGATTCAGCCGGATATTATGTATGCTGGAGGAATTTTAGAGACTAAGAAAATTGCCGCGATGGCAGAGGCCTATTATGTTGGTTTCCAGCCTCATAATTGCTACGGCCCGATCAACACTCTTGCTGCACTGCATCTAGATGCATGTACTCCTAATTTTGTTATTACGGAAGGAGGGCCCTCCCTAAGAGCTTCGTGGTTTTCAGAATCAGTAGTTGGGGATATGCCGCGGCAGAAAGACGGATATTTTAGTTTACCGTCAGGCCCTGGGCTCGGATGTGCCATGAACGAGGATTGGTTAGCTGCTCACCCTTGGGACAAGAAAGGTAAACCTTGGGCTCATCGCCAAGGACATAATCCATCGCGACAAGATATCGATTGGTCTTAGCTATTCAGGCGTGGGGATGGCTTCATCTAGGAGACCTTGAAGCTTCATTTGATCCCAGACTTCGGTGGGTATCGGGATATTGAGCAATCGGTGATTTTCCGTTGGTTCGTATGGTGACTTTGCGCCTGGAATAACAGCAGCTACGTTAGGATGAGCAAGGGGGAATTGGATTGCAGCAGCGGCAAGAGGGACATTGGCATCCTCACAGATTGTCTGCATTTTCCTTGATTTTAAAATGATTTCTTCTGAAGGTTTGTCATACATATACGTGGCTGATTCGTCAGGTGTTACTAGCCAGCCGCTAGCGTAGGGAGCGGCCACAATGGCACCGATATTCCTTTCCTCGCAGATGGAGAAAATCCGGCGACATGCTCTCGTCTCAAGGAGTGTGTAACCACCCGCTATGACAAAGAAATCTAAATCCACATTGTCTGCAATACGCTGACAAAGATCTTCATGGCGAGTATCTAGCCAGCTATAAGCATTCCTAGATTCGAGATTACAGCCACATCCAATTGCTTTTATTGTGCCACTGTCGCGCAGGTCTTCAAGGCCTTTAGCGCCTCCACCCCCTTTTTTTGAAAGTTGTTTCAGATGGGCTTCCACCTGCTCGGAATTGTGATAACCATAATCGATATCATGAATAGTTAGACTATCTACCCGGGAATGTCCGAGTCTTTGCAAAGAGTCCCAATGCTGACTCAGGATTGCTTCATAGCTATAGTCAAAGGTTACTCTAAATCCACTCATGGGATCTCTCAAGTTTCTGATTTGTCCACCCGGACTGAATGTATCTTTACTTTCTTTATAACGCGGTTCAGGAGTCAATGTCCTACCAACTTTAGTATTTATACAGAAACTATCACGATTTGGTGGTGTATCTGCTCCATTGACATAAGCTAGTGCAAGCCCAAGACGGCGTTCTGATCTCCCAACGCCGTACCAAGCAGAAGTATCATATAGTCGGACACCGCTATCCCATGCAGCGTTTATGGTGGCCAGTGCATGATCATTGCTAATGTGTGCTCTTGATAAAATTCCACAACCAAGACCAAGTGGGGTAACGACCATTGCACTTTTCCCAACTTGCCTAGGCGTGAATATATCCATTTGCTTTATCCTTTTTTGACCTTATGAATGACGTTGGTTTACGCTATAGCCTCAGATTGAGTAATGAGTGTGTCAGAGGGTAACGAGCCTTACAGAAAGAAATTATAATAAATTAATAGGAGTTATATCGTGTCGAGAGAGAAATCGGGCGCTGAAATTGTGGTTGATACGCTAGTTAAAGCGGGTGTCCATCACGTTTTTGGCATTGTAAGTATCCATAATATGCCGATTGTCGATGCTATTAGTCGGTCTGATGATATTGAGATGATTACTGCACGTCATGAGAGTAGCGCTGCACATATGGCTGATGGGTATGCTAGAGCATCTGGAAGTCTAGGCGTTGTCCTAGGCAGTACTGGGCCTGGAACAACAAACTTAATGACAGGTTTATATGAAGCTGGCTTTTCTTCTTCACGTTTGCTAGCAATAACAGGTCAAGCTGAAACGAGTTTTTATGGAAAAGGGAAGGGCTACGTACATGAGGCTGAGAATCAGAAATTAATGCTCGATACGGTAACTTGCTCTGTTGCATCCCCACGCTATGTTCAGGAACTTGAGTCATGTCTGCGAGGAGTTATTGGATCCATTTTAACGGGTCGCCCAACGCCCGGAGCGATCGAAATCCCTATAGATCTTCAATATGCTCATACTTTGGAGAGTGCCGCTCCAATGGAAAAACCAGTTTCCCTGCCGCCAGATCCTGAGATGCTTTCCTCAGCAGTTTCGCTTATCAAAAAATCCCAAAAAAGGATTATCCTCGTAGGGGGGGGTGTATCAACTGATCAAGCGAGGAATGCGCTAAAGCTGTTGGCTGAATTAATAGAGGCTCCTGTAATTACAACAGCTAATGGGAAGGGTGCATTTCCGATCGAGCACCCCTTACACATGGGCAATGCCTTAATGCGCCCTCCTATTAAGAAGTTGGTAAAAGAGGCTGACTTGCTGATTGCAGTAGGTACTAGATTCCAAGCTGGCAGTGATGGGATGAAGATAAATATGGAACTACCCCCGATGATTCACGTTGATATTGATCCCAAAGTAATTAATTTGAATTTTCGTGCTGAAATTGGACTTGTAAGTGATGCAGAGCTGGCATTGAAAGGATTAGTTAAGTCGACTTACCACAAGGGTGATATTCAGTATCTTCAAAGAGTTCAAAGTGTCGTTGTCGAAACTAACAATAATATGCGTGACGGATTGGGACCTGATCATGCGAAGGCACTGGATATCTTTTCAGAGCACCTCGGTCAGGGGGTATTCTTTGTGCGTGATAGCACGATTCCTGGATACAATTGGGGAAATACTCTGCTGCCAATTGATCAACCTGGAGGGTATATTTTTCCGACATCAGGAGCGATAGGTCCTGGGTTACCCTTGGGTCTGGGTGTGGCTATTGCCACTGGTAAGAAAACAATCATTATGCACGGTGATGGCGGTTTTATGTTTCATGTTGGGGAGTTAGCCACTGCGTCGCAATACCAGATTCCAGTGGTCATCGTAATATTCAATGATGGCGGATACGGTGTGCTAAGAGGGTTACAATCGCAGCGATTTGATGGTCGTTTTAATGAGACTGAGCTGTATACACCCGACTTTGTGAAACTCGCGGAAAGCATGGGAATCCCTGGATTATATGTTGATTGCGTGGACGATCTGGCAGAGGCTATGAATTCTGCGATGGCAAGATCGGGGCCCGTACTGATAGAAATTAATGCCAATAATATGGCACCGATAAATGGTGTTGTGCCTGCCCCCGAGGATAACAGGCACGAAAAAGGTTCTAGTTGATTGGTTATTTTTTGCGATGGCTTAGTCCACTAACTATCGAGAATTCGAATGGCAATGCCAACAAGGCATCCAAATTTAACGATAGCCCCTTTATTTTAAGTTGGAACGATAGGCTGCCCGAATTTTTCAAGATAGTCCTCGTGCACCGCGAGTTCGTAGTCAGTGATTCCCTCAAGAGGTAATTTGATAGGTACTGATCCCTTGAGAGAAGATTCGTATATCGCCATTGCCATTTCGACATCCTGGCGTCCCCCTAGCCCGTACTCCGCCGGCTTATCATTAAGGGCAGCATTGGCAATACTCATTATTTCGGCAGCGTGACCAATACACCAGTCATTGATCCTATAGTTACGAAAGGGATTTTCATAACTAATTTTTGGATCGGTATGGACAATAATACGCTGTAGCACATCGAGTCCGTCGATATCTCGGCGCTCTGTTTCGACGTAGACATCTTTCCACTCTTCCCCCTCTTGTAAACGGAGGGGAATATTTGATCCCATATAATCATAGTCAAGAATGCCACCCTTAGTTCCTGTTATTTGACAGTACTTTTGAAGTTCTCCAACTCTGGATGTCTCGTAAATACCCATTACTCCATTCTCAAATTCTATCATTGCATGGGCCCAGTCCTCGGCAAGGATAGTAGGATCAGATCTATATCTGCGCACAGTAGCGGTTATCTTCTTGGGATTACTTTGTGCATAAAGTCGAAGCTGGGATAATCTATGAGCTCCCATATCCATAACCATACCACCAGTTCTCCCGAAACCAGAAACTGGTCGCCCGAGATCGCTAAAAGATACCTTAGGTTCAAAGGGTAGTTGCCGTTTTGGCTCGGAAAAGTAAACACGAACGATATCTCCCAAGATACCTTCTTTGATAAGTTTGAGAATTAGACGTTGCTTTGGCCAGCGAAAGTAGTTCTCGGCTACTTCGAAATGCACATTATTGCGTTGGCATGCATCGATAATCATATCGCAGGCGGGCAAAGTCATTGCCATCGGTTTTTCTACCATAATGTGAACGCCACGTTCAGCGACTTGGGAGCCTAGTATGTGGTGTAGGGGGTCACTAGTAACGATACAAACTGCGGTTAAATCCTTGTTCGTGTCTAGCATTTCCTCGAGGCTTAGATAATAAGGAACGTGATATTGATTGCCGTATTTCTGGGCGAGCGTCTCATCCATGTCGCATAGTGCGACCCATTCGACTTCCCCATGTTTAGTTAGCTCGCTTAATGTTGGCATATACCAATTCCGTGATGGATTCCCACAACCTAGCAAGCCGATTTTTGCTTTCATATTCCCTCTACCTACTGATACTTGGCTGAGTGATGTCGCAGCATGGCGGCACTTTCGGGTAATTGCTCTTCAGTTAATCCGTGAAGTATTACGGGTACATCAAACGAAAGGCCACATAGCAGTTTGACGTAGTGTGCGTAGTCGAGTTTGCCAGTTCCAGCGGGGAGGTGTCCGGCATCGCCTCCATGATCGAGATCTTTTCCATGCGCGATCGCTATATAATCCCCAAGAAGGTCAAAGGCTTCATCTAGTACTTCTGTCATACGTGAGAGATCATCTTTACCAAAAATATTTGCTGCATCCATTACGACCTTGAGTCTCGGTGATGCCATTTCGTCAATTAGCTTTCGACTCAGACGAGCGTTCTGACATACGTTGTTGTACTCAGGTTCAAAAGCGATGTCGATACCAGCCGCCTCAGCTGCTGGTAAAATTTTTTCTAATGTATTACGCAACGTTTTCCAGGTAGTGTCGGATTGGTTATCAGGGTGGTTCCGCCACATGCTTTCAGGGTCTCGTGAGCCAGTACAGGTAGCAATAACTGTGGTTCCGATTTTGGCGCAGGCAGGGATTATCATAAGCAATTTATCGATTGCCTTCTGTCTTTTCTTTGGTTCGATATCCACCATATTGGCGTTCCCGGCAACGGCGGAAACAACCATATTACGCTTTCTAAACTCAGCCCCTGCGTAATTTGCGATTTCATCGATGACTTCAGGTAACGGACCGGATGGATGTGCTGATCCCCAATTAAATTGGAGGTGAAAAATATCCTGTGCGAGGCTGGCATCAAGGGTCTCCTCAAGGGTTTCACGTTTGAAAGTACCTGACATAGTTCCTACTTGCATTGTTTTTCCTTATCTTTTTTTCATTCAATAAATTGGCAAGTTATCGTGCTTACAAAACCAGGAGAGAATTATTTACGCTAAGCTAGGAAGAAACATTGTGGTATCAATTAAAGGCCATCACGGCTGATCTATCCACATTATCAAGACTGTAATACGGCATGGGCTCAGCGATTGCTTTAGGAGCCCCTGCTGGATTTGCGCCGGATATCTCGGGTATCACCGTATCTTTCCTCGCAAGCCTGGCAGCAAGAGAGGTTCTACCAGAGCGTTTGTCGGCTTTACTTCGTACCTCAGGATTAGGTTTACCAAAATAGTTGGGACTCCAGTCTTCCTCTTTGTGACCATAAGCGAGGCTCCGGTGCAGTACAGCAGAATGAAACACAGCAAACTCTCCTTTTTTGAGTGTCAGTGGTGTGATTCTTTCTACGGCTGCTTCCGGCATATTATCGAAAATGCGCGGCATATCTCTATCTAAACCGGCAATAGGTTTGTGGGATCCTCTAATATATTCAAGTCGACCTGCATCGTTACCCAAATCAGTCAGGGCAATCACAAACGAAAAATGATTGGTCGTATCGTAAACGTTTATTGGGTCATCACCATTCTCAATAATACGGTCATGGTGCCAATAATTTTCTCCTACCCCTGGATATTTAGGGAAAAATTTTGTTTGCCACAGTATCAGGTCAGTGCCAAAACAATCGGCCACTACTGAATGTATATTTTCGTCATTCAAGACGTCTTGAATGACTTCGAATGCCATATGCCGATTCAGAAGTGTCGTCCAACGCATTAGATCTTCCTGTCCTGATAGGCGCGCAAGTTTATTTTGTTGCGCCTGAAGAAACTCAAGCTCAGTTGCTATTGCACTTACTTGATCAAGCATTGCGGTATCCGCTAACACGAAGGGGCCAGCAAGACCGTCGCGATCTAGTTGTTCATTCGACATAGATATGTTCCCCCTACTTTACTGCCGCTTCATTTACGATTTCATCCAGAGAGAGGAAGGATCCTAAATATGAAAGCAAAACTATACAATAACTGTAGCTATAAAGACGTATTTGATGTTCGTCGCCTCACTAAAAAATGATGATAAATGAGTGATAAACGTCTGTTTGTCTCTAGATTATAGGGTTTTAGGAGATCTAAGGTTTGGTAAGCCGTCAGCAGAGGAAACCGAATGTCATTTTCATTCTAAGCGACGATCAGGGAGCATGGGCGATGGGATGCTCTGGTAATGATGAGGTGAAAACGCCTAATTTGGACCGTCTTGCTGCGCAGGGGATCCGTTTCGACAACTTCTTTTGTACGTCTCCCGTGTGTTCGCCCGCGCGGGCGTCTATTCTGACAGGCAGGATTCCATCTCAGCATGGCGTCCATGACGCTCTCATGTGGCAATCTAATACTAGTAAAGGTGGCCTTAAGCGGGAGGTACCGGCAGACAACATTGGGTTCTTGGATGGTATGCCCAGTTACCCAGATTTATTGCGCTCGCTTGGTTATAACACCTGTTTTTCAGGTAAATGGCATCTCGGGGATAGTATAAAGCCGAAATGCGGTTTCGAAACATGGAATCCTATGCCCTACGGTGGAACCAATTATTATAATGTCCCTCTAGTTGAAGATGGCAATCTAAAAACTTATACAACCTATGCATCAGAGGTTTTTACGGATAAGGCACTAGAATTCTTAGATTATCAGCATGGGAGCGAGCGACCTTTTTGTCTTGCTCTGCACTATACAGCTCCGCATGCTCCTTGGGGACGAGAGCATCATCCCGTGGCTTCTTGGGATCAGTATCACACTAATTGTTCTTTCAATTCCATACCAAAAATCGACGAGTCCTTACCCAGCGGTTTTAACGCTAAGCCAATTACAGCTTCGCGTCGAAAGCGAACACTCGCAGGCTATTTTACTGCACTAGAAGAAATGGATTTTCAGATTGGAAGATTGATAGAGTGGCTGGAACGTAAAAATCTTCGTGAGGACACATTAATTGTGTTCATGAGTGATAACGGGATGAATATGTGCCATCACGGCATTATCGGGAAAGGTAATGCAACATGGCCACAAAATATGTTTGATACCAGTGTTAAAGTTCCATGTTTAATGAGTCGCCCGGGGTATGTCCCGGAAAATGAAGTTAATACAGATTTGCTAAGTCAGTACGATTGGCTGCCAACCCTAATGGAATATATCGGCGAAGCTAAGTATACCCCAACCGATTTACCTGGTTGCTCTTTTGCTCCGATCCTATCAGGGGAGGCCATTAAGGGTGAACGCAGCATATATGTATACGATGAGTATGGCCCCGTTAGGATGATTCGTTCGAAGGATTGGAAATTAGTTTGGCGCTATCCCGGGGGTCCTCATGAGCTCTACAACATTTCCGCAGATCCAAACGAGGCTGTTAACCTGTTTAATACATCGGGGTATGCGGACCTTATTAACTCATTACTTAGTGAACTGGAGAAGTGGTTTACTAAAAATGTAGATCCGCAACTGGATGGCGTCAGCCTACCGATTACTGGACGAGGTCAACTTGGTCCAGTAGGGGATACAGATGCTTTTGCTTATCGTTTCCCGTGGCTAGAAGAAAGATAGTGCGACCGAATATTCTTTTTTTGATGACAGATCAACACCGCTGGGATGCATTAGGTTCTATCGGAAACTGGGTAAAAACTCCAAATCTTGATCGGCTTGCTGCTGAGGGGACGCTATTTACAAATTGTATTACCACATCTCCCGTTTGCGTCCCAGCACGTGTGACTCTGGCAACAGGACAATATCCCCATAATAACGGGGTATGGAATCATATGAACTATAGATTACCGACCGGTACTGATACGTGGATGAGTGCGATCAGATCGGTAGGTTATCGTACGAGTGTCTTTGGGAAAACCCATTTTAGTCCGCATGGGACATCAGATCTTCGTGAGAATGATGCACTACTAAATTCATTGGGTTTAGATGATGTGGATGAAATAGCTGGTCCGCGGGCAAGTGCGAAGGGAATGAGTAATATGATTGCGGGTTGGCAAGCGGAAGGCTTACTAGAAAAATATCGTTCAGATTTTGAGGATCGTTTTACGCACAAGCAATATGTTGTTCGCCCTTCACCGTTACCATTAGAGCATTATTACGATGTTTATGTTGGACAGCAGGCTAGACGTTATCTATCGGCATATGATCGGGACGAGCCTTGGTTTTGCTGGGTAAGTTGGGGTGGTCCCCACCAACCGTGGGATACCCCAGAACCTTACGCAAGTATGTATGATCCGAGTCTGATGCCAAGTCCGGCGAGTCATTATGATTCTGCAGTCCGACCTAAAGGTAGAGCTGATATGTTGCTTGAAAGGAATAGCATTAATTTTGAGCACGGAGAAGTTGCTGCGATGCGTGCCGACTATGCCGGTAGTGTTTCTCTGATTGACAACCAAATAGGTAAAATCCTAGATATCATTTATGAACGTGGAGAAATGGAGCGGACGATAGTCGCCTTTACCTCAGATCATGGTGAAATGAACGGGGACCATGGACTTATCTCAAAAGGCAATTTTTACGACGGGGCTGTTAGAGTACCTTTAATTCTAAAGAGGCCAGACGCAGACGCATTAGGCGTTATAAATAAATCGCCAGTTGAGACAGTTGATCTGGGTCCTAGCTTGGCAGAATTGGCAGGAGCTCAGCTTAGTTTTCTTCAGTTTGGAAAATCTTTTATCAATGCACTTGATGGTTCGAGTCACCGTGATGATGCTTTATCAGAAATTGATGGTGAACTAATGCTAGTGAATGAGGAGTGGAAAGTAGCTTTGAATAAACTGGGTGCTGTGTATATGCTGTTTGATCGAAAAAATGATCCTTTTGAAGAGCATAACCTTGCTGGAGTGTCTGAATACCAAGGTTACAAAGATGATCTTAGATTAAGGATTCTTGAGCGCGTCGCACAATCTCAGTTATATAGAGCTCAGTAATAATTAGAGAAAGAAATCATGAAAATTACATCGGTTGAAAGTCTTCACTGTAATGCTGGTTGGGCAAATCTATCCTTCTTAAAGATAACTACAGATGACGGCATTATAGGATACAGCGAGTACAACCAATCATACGGTAGCATGGGTTTGTCAGCAGTAATTGATCAATTATCACCAATAATCATTGGTTCGAATCCGCTCGATAATGAGGTCATCTTTGCCAGACTCTATGCAATCACTCGCCAAGCTCCGGGAGGGATTAATGCTCAGGCTATTGCAGCAATTGAAAATGCCCTCCTTGATGTCAAAGGGAAGGCCTTGGGGATTCCTGTATATCAATTGCTTGGTGGTGCAGTTAGAGATCGGCTGAGATTATATTGGAGTCATTGCGGAACTTATCGAATGGCTGAAGAGATGGCATCTCAGGTGGGCAAGCCTGTGCTGAAGTCTCTTGAGGATATAAGGTTGCTTGGAGCTGAAGTTAAGGCATCGGGGTATACTGCTTTGAAATGTAATATGTTCGTCTTTAAAGATGGTCTCAACCGGGAGGGGGGTTATACTCATGGCTGGAGAAGATCTTTTCCTGAAAGAAACGCCGAAAAGGCCTTGATTAATTCTGTCTGCGAGGAGATTGAGGCATTTCATGACGGCACCGGTGGCGATGTCGACATTATGTTGGATACGAACTTTAATTTTAATCCAGAGGGGTATATTAAGATGTTACGCGCACTAGCGAGTCGCGATTTATGCTGGTGTGAGATGGATATCTTTAATCCCGAAGCGCTCGCGTATATCCGTAGTCAATCAGAAATTCCTATAGCATCCTGCGAGTCGCTATATGGTACGAAGGAATTTCGTCGGTATTTTGAAGCTCAGTCTGTGGATGTAGCTATCATAGATGTGCCTTGGAATGGCGCTTGGCAGTCTTACAAGATTGCTGCTTTAGCGGATACATATGAAGTCAATATTGCACCTCATAACTTTTATGGTCATCTCGCCACAATGATGAGTGCACATTTTTGTGCTGCGATTCCAAATTTTAGGATTATGGAAATAGATGTCGATGAAGTGCCCTGGAAAGATGAATTGGTTCTCCATCTCCCGAAGACTATCGATGGGTATCTTATAGTTCCTGACCGTCCAGGTTGGGGTTGTGATTTGAATGAGGATGCTATTCGAGCGCATCCACCAATTTGGCATAAACCGAGACCTATTCGGTAAGTCTTTGGGCCAAAAGATTGAGGAGATTTATCGATGAAGGATAGACCAAATATACTATGGGTCAGTTTTGAAGATTGTATTCCTTTGTATGGCTGCTATGGCGATAAGATTGCTGCTACTCCTAATGTTGATAGGCTGGCATCTGAGGGTTGTATTTATCCTAATGCATTCTCAACAGCACCAATCTGCGCTCCAGCGAGAGCAGCTGTTATTACAGGTATGTACCCTACCAGTATCGGGGCTCATAATATGCGTATTAGTCAGGCGAGAGCGGTCGGTAATGCTGCCGTACCAAGACCCAATCACTACGATGCACCAGTACCTCATTTTGTGAAGTGTCTCGGAGAGTACTTTCGTAGAGAAGGGTACTATTGTACTAACAATGTCAAAACCGACTATCAATTTTCCTCACCCTTTGCTGCTTGGGATGATTGCTCTTTCGGGGCGCATTGGCGAAATCGTCCCGATAAATCGCTACCCTTTTTCTCAGTCTTCAATCCTGAATATACCCACGAGTCAGGTATGTGGGAAGGTATACGGGAAAGGCCAGTTATGGTGGAACCGGAGCCGATATTTGAGGCAATCACCGATCCAGATTCGGTAGAAGTGCCACCTTATTTCCCAGACACTCCTCGGGTTAGAGAGAGTATTGCAAAGAACTACGACAATATTGCTCAGTGCGACAAGGTTATGGGGCAGTTACTCAAGCAGCTAGAGGAAGATGACCTAGTTGAAAATACAATCGTCGTCCACTGGAGTGATCATGGACCAATGCCAAGAGGCAAACGACACCTGTATGATTCAGGCATTCATTCGCCCATGATCATTCGTTGGCCTGGAAAAATAGTATCTAATACCACTAACAATCGCTTAGTAAGTACACTTGATCTGGGGGCTACAATGCTGAGTGCCTGTAATATCACCGTGCCACCTCATATAGAGGGTAAGGCGTTTCTTGGTGGACAGAAAACCAGCGAAAGAAATTATATTTACTCATCAGTCGATAGAAGTGACATGGACCACGAGATGGTGAGAGCAGTTCGTGACAAACAGTATAAGTATATAAAAAATGGTTTTCCTGAGAAGCCCTACCTTGTTTGGAATCGTTTTCGAAACAATCACCCTATTATGCAGGAATGGTATCGTTGTTGGCTCGAGGGTTCTCTCAATGAAACGCAGTCCAAGATATTTGCTGACAAACGGCCTGTTGAGGAGTTGTATGACACCGATGAGGATCCTTGGGAGGTGAATAACCTGGCTGGCGATCATGTTTATGGTGAAGTATTAACGAGAATGAGGAACAAGCTTGAATCTTGGCAAAAAGAGACTGGGGACCTGGGGTTGGTAGAGGAAAGAATTCTAAAGCAAACTCACTATCCGGATGATAAAAAACCAGTTTGTAGCGAGGCTAGTTGTCTCATTTTCACCGCAAACTCGTTCGGTCAAGAGCGAGCACCAGATGATTTCAAACTCCCTGAAAAGCATCGTCTACAGCTATTTTCTGGTATTCCGGGCTCGAGCATTTCGTATACTTTCGACGAAGACGAAGGTTCCTTCTGGAGAATTTTTACCTCCCCTCTTTCCCTGCCCTTCGGAAGGCATCGTCTTAGAACGATAGTATCGCGAATAGGTTATGAAAATAGCAAACAAAAAATATTTGATATTACTGTAGAGGGGCGTTAGACCATGGTCTCCGGATTTGGCGGTGAAATACGTACTACTTACGAAAACTCAACTCCAGAATGGCAGCAGGATAATTACGCACAGGGAAAACCCAATGTTCTATTGATTCTTTTAGATGATACGGGTTTTGCTAATTTGGGATGCTATGGTTCAAATATTGATACACCAAACATGGATGCGTTAGCTAAAAATGGTCTTCGATACAACAATTTCCATGTAACCCCGCTTTGCTCGCCAACCAGAGCATCTATATTGACTGGTCGTAATCATCATGCAGTTGGTATCTCAACTATCTCTGGCTTTGGCGATAGTGGATATCCTAATCAGAGGGGTTGCGTAAGTAGGCATTCTGCCAATTTAGCAGAAATGTTGGGGGAAGAAGGCTTTGCTACATTTGCTCTAGGTAAGTGGCATCTCAATCCTTCGGCTAATTTTTCGGCGGGTGGTCCGCACAATGAATGGCCACTCCAACGGGGATTTGATCGTTTTTATGGGTTTCTTCCTGGTGGCACCCCTCAATTCTACCCAGAACTGACTTACGATAATCATCCTGTCAATCCACCTAAAAGTCCACAAGATGGTTACCACGTAACCAATGATTTGGTGGATCATGCTATCGAGTTTATAAATGACTTGAACTACAGTAATTCAGAAAGACCGTTTTTCATGTATTTTGCGCCGGGTGCGATGCATGCGCCTCACCAGGTTCCCGGCAATTATGTTGAGAAGTACAAGGGTTTTTATGACGAAGGATGGGATATTGTAAGAGAGCGCTATTTTAAACGCCAAATAGAAATGGGTATTATTCCAAAAAATACGGTGTTACCGCCCAGGAATCCAGGAGTTAAGCCGTGGTCTTCTCTCACTAAAAACCAACAAAAATTTGTCTGCCGTTTACAAGAAACCTGGGCTGGATTTCTGAACCATACTGACGACCAAATCGGTCGATTAATTGATCATTTGGATTTATTACAAAAGCTCGACGATACCGTTGTAGTGTTGACTGCAGACAATGGGACGAGTCAAGCCGGTGGTCCCTACGGTGTTATGAGTGTGGGGACGGCGCCTGGTCGCGGAGCAACAAATGATGGTGTGACGATTGCGGAAAAGCGCGGTCGTCCTCTCCCTGAGGAAGATTTTGATTTAGTTCAAGAAAGATTGGATGAAATAGGCACCTACAAGACTAATAGCGATATTCCTTGGGGATGGGCGCAGGTGGGCAATACGCCGCTCCGTTGGTATAAACAAGACACTCATGGGGGAGGGGTTAGAGTTCCTATGATTGTGCACTACCCGAGTGGCATAGAAGAAACAGGCGGGATTCGCAATCAATTTCATTACGTCAATGATATTACACCGACAATACTTGATTTGTTGGGTGTTATACCGAAAGAAAATTATAATGGCTTTGAACAGATGCCAATAACCGGTACCAGTCTTGTTTACTCTTTGCATGATGCTAATTGTTCAAGTGAAAAGCCAATACAATATTTCGAAATGATGGGAAAGCGAGGGCTATGGCTAGATGGTTGGAAGGCAGTTACCAGACACCAGTCAGGGGATGCTTACAATGAAGATCAGTGGGAGCTGTATCACTTGGATGAGGATTTTTCAGAGTCTCGGAATCTTGCATCTGAGGAGCCCAGTCGCCTTAGGGAAATGATCGATTTGTGGTGGCTCGAAGCCGGCCGTAATGGGGTCTTACCTCTAGATGATCGAGTAGGCCAGAGAGGTCGAAGGTTGGAAAAGCCGAGAACATCCTATCGATTTATTCCACCAATGGCCCATGTTCCTCGAGTGAGGTCACCTTCTCTTGCGGATGGTAATTGGTTGTTAAAAGCGGACGTTGAAATTAGTTCTGCAGAAACAGAGGGTGTAATCTTTGCTCAAGGTTCGTTTCTAAATGGAATATCCCTATATGTTCAAAATGGCTTTTTAGCATTTGTGTATACCGTAATGGATACACCGAATACTTGGATTTCCAAAGATCTACTTCCATTAGGGAGGGTTACTTTAGACTTATTATTTCAAAAACAAAATCCGAACTCTGGCGTCTTCTTGTTGAAAGTGCAAAATAAGGAGATCGCCTCCATAGTCATATCAGACACTACCCATATGGCCAGCATGCGAGGCGCAGACGTAGGTCGCGATTTAGATGCCCCTGTGACAGATCTATATATTGCACCCTTTAACTTCACCGGAATAATACATTCTGTTTTGATTAAGCTGGAACTCTAACCTTTGGGGTACGTTGACATCACAGGGGATAGCTATATTTAGCAAGGTCAAGGCCCACGTTCTTTACCAGCCAGCGATTATCAGCTTGTGCTGCTGTCCCTATCTCATTTAGCAGTTCTGGAGATAGATCTATTGAAGCTGGGGTGTCCTGCGCGACCTTTGATTCGATTATCCCCTCACGATCAGAGAACCCTATTGATTGTTTCTTTTTAGAAGTGCTAGAGAATCGCCAGAGAAGTCTGCCGATAAATGATCTATTAATAGTCTCCATCCTTCTTACCTGAGAGGCAAAAAGACGGGTGTGATGTCTTTCGCCCTCGGCAAGCTTGATAACGGTTTTAGAGTCAATGTTTAAAAAGTGAGAAAGATTACTAAGGTATTTTTTGGGATCAGAATCAAATTCCTCATAAAGGAAGACACCGACATTTTCCTGGCCCAAGGTGGTCATGGCTAATTCAATATAACTTCTATAGTCAAAGATTTGTTTTAACCCGCCAAGTTTAATTTTCTGATTCTGTAACCATTCTTCAAATGTGACAAATTTATCTGCTAACTGCTTTTGGTTTCCCCTTAGATGCTGTAAGTAAAGTGAAGGCAGGCGAGTGATTGGATTCCTGACGGTGACTAGGAGTTTACATTGACCGCATACTAGTTTGAGACGGTTCATGGATTCCAAAAATGACTGAGTTCCTTGCTGCCCCAGACCTTCCCAAGAACCCAAAATTATTCGGTTCTCTCCAACCTCTGGTAAGAGTTTTTTTTCAAAAAAATGTCTTTGACCTTCAGGGTCCAAAGGTTTATCTGTTTCCCATAGAAGTGGAAGCAAGAAGTCAAACGTATCTGCAGAAATACATTGCCGAGGATATTGGCTTTTATAAATTTTACCGAGGTAGTAGATCTGGGGATGGTTTTGAAAAACGGTCCGTTGAAGTGTAGTGGTACCCGTTTTTGAAAAACCTATGTGGATAGTGATACAGCCCATCAATTCGCAACCCATGTTAAGAATAGTAAGGTAGTAGACGATTACTTAGCGAAAGACCGCAAGTGCGTGGACTTATCGGTAATCAAATATTTTTCAAGGCCCTTTTTTAGTTGGAAGCACGCGATACTCTAATTAAAAGTTTACTTCTTAGTTACCTGAATCCGTGATCGATCCCTCATCACATAAATGCACTTGTTTGATCAATGATACTAGTGAGAGGGTGGCTTTATTCTATGTAATAATTAGTCGCTTACATATTAATCGTTAAGCTTACGTATGGATGACTTGGAAAAACGCATTGCATCAAAAGATGTTTGGACTTTCAAGGAATGTGTTGGTCTGGCTGCAGAATTTAATGTTAAGACTCGGATGATCATCCTTTTAGTGCACGAGCTAGGAAAAACCTATCTAGATGCAAGCTAGCAATAAGATTTCCTATTTACAGGATGCCTCACCATGTGATTGGGCTTTTAACCCCCATTTGGTGATCCCAACTTAAGCATTTTCTGCCCCTTCTGAGGCATGAAGATTACAAGACTACACTGGACGACTGTATATATGAGTCCCTATTAATCTGAAGGTTTATGCTTTTCCAAGCGCTTGTTCCAGATCCCCAAGAATGTCTTCTTCGTGCTCAATACCAACACAAAGCCGAATCATCCCTTCAGTAACTCCGGCTTTAGCTTGTTCCTCGTCCGTTAGCTGTCGATGAGTCGTTGACGCAGGATGACAAGCGAGTGACTTTGCATCACCAATATTCACTAGCCGCTTAAATAAAGATAGTGCATCATAAAATCGTACGGCGGCTTCGTATCCACCATTGATCTCAAAAGTTAAAAGGGAAGCAGGAACCCCGTTACAGTACTTTTGTGCCAAGTCATGATACTTGTCTGTGGATAAACCAGCAAAGCTTACGGAGGACACTTTACTGTGGTTCTGTAAAAAGTTAGCTACTGCCATGGCATTACTACAATGTCTTTCCATACGCAGCGACAATGTTTCTATCCCCTGTAAAATGAGAAATGCATTAAAGGGAGCTATCGCGGATCCTGTATTCCGAAGTGGTACCGTCCTAGCTCGACCTATGTAAGCAGCCTCACCAAGTGCTTCTGTATAGACCACACCATGGTAAGAGGGCTCTGGTGTAGTGAGCATCGGGAATTTTTCACCATGTTCAGCCCATGGGAAGTTACCACAATCAACGATGATTCCGCCAAGAGAGTTTCCGTGGCCCCCCATGTATTTTGTAAGGGAGTGCACGACTACGTTAGCACCATAGTCTACAGGTTTGGTTAAGATCGGGGTTGCCACTGTGTTATCTACAATGAGAGGGACTCCGTTTTCATGCGCAATCTTAGCGATCGCTTCCAGGTCAACAATGTTTCCTGCAGGATTACCTATGGACTCGCAGAAGACAGCTTTTGTGTTGTCGTCGATTTGGGCGGCGATACTGGCTGGATCATCTCCATCAGCAAAGCGGCATTCAATACCTTGTTTAGGTAACATATGGGCAAAGAGCGTATAAGTGCCACCATACAGTTGTGGTGTAGTAACGATATTAGACCCAGCTTCTGCAATATTTAAGATCGCGTAATTAATCGCGGCGCTACCGGCGCTAACCGCTAATCCACCTACGCCGCCTTCTAAATCTGCTACTCGCTTCTCTAGGACATCTGTTGTTGGATTCATAATCCGAGTGTAGATGTTACCGGGTACTGCTAAGTTGAATAAGTCGGCACCATGTTGAGCATTATCAAATTCATAAGCTACCGTTTGGTAAATAGGCGTTGCAACCGAATGAGTTGTAGGGTCAGTTTCATATCCGGAGTGTATGAGTTTAGTTTCATCACGCATATTGCAATCAACCTTATTTTAATGAACTCATATTTTATCGATGAACACAGCATTTTGCCATATGGAAAAAGTTGAAAATCGTTTCAGATCGTCCGCAATCCCTATATCTTCTCGGACATAAACATAAAAAAGGGTGGTAAAAACCACCCTTTTAAAGTAACTACTAAAGCTAACTACATTTTCCAGCGTAAACCTAACTGAGCACGTCGACCAGAGTATGCACCATTTACAAAGTGCTCCATCGTTCCTTGGCCGAGGAGGTTGTAATAGTGGACTGCCTCATCCGTTATGTTGATTGCTGTTGCCGAAACGGTAAGGTTATCGTTAAGGCTATAGTTCAAAGAAGCGTCCCACTGCGCGTATTCATCTACGAATAGTGGATTGCCTTGACCATCAGCAATGACGTCGAGAAAGTCGTCTCTGAAGTTATAAGAAAGTCGACCATTCCAGGCATCCTTTTCGTAGAATACTGACAGGTTAATCGTATTTTCAGAAAGCCCAGGGATACCGTAGGCTTGTGATGTATTATCGTTCTCAAAATCTGAGCTTGAATCGATATAAGTCCAGTTTGCAATAACCCCTAAGCCATCAAATGGGGCGGGTAGCATATCGGCGAATGTTCTCTGAAACGCCATCTCAACTCCCAAGATTTCCGACTTTCCAGTGTTCAAAGGCCTGAAAGCGTTCAGCACTAATGGCTGGTTAGTTTCAGGATCTATAACACTAGGGAATGGAGTTGGTGTTTGTTCTTGCTGCACGAAAGCGGTCACATCTTTTGTAAATATTCCAATTGATGCAATCGAGAAGTCAGCAAAGTACCACTCTACCGCGAGATCCAGCTGAGTAGCCATTGCTGGGTCTAACTCACCGTTCCCGCCTCGCATTGTCCTGGGTCTTACCTGAACTGTGAGACGCGGACTTAGATCCAAGTAACGTGGCCTACTCATTACCTTGGCAGCTGAGAATCTTACGACAAGCTCATCCGTAGGATCGAAGCGGAGGTTTAGTGAGGGAAGAGTCCGAGTATAAGAGTGGAATATATCCGTGTAGGTTGGCGGAGAGAGGACAACGAAGGGGCTAGCTGGGTCGGAGTAATCGAAAGACTCAGGCACAGTGATTTCTCCGTTTGAGCCCGTGCTATTGTCAACGTATCTCACACCGACGTTACCAGAGTAGGGAGTTCCACCGCTTAACTCTCCTGAGAAGGACAGCATAGCGTAAATGGCATCGCCATCATCGTCGTGATTTAAGTCTTCGTTGAACCTACCTGAGTTGTACTCATCCACCGAGCGGCCTGAACCAGTATTAAATCCTGGTCCCGCTCTTACTTCATCTGGTCGTGTGAATAGTGCATTCTGTAGAAATGCAAAGTTCGGGATCATTCCTCCTGAGCGAACATTGATACCAAGCCCGTCCGACATCCATCCAGTACCAGCAGGATGTTCCAACCCACCACCAAAATCAGTGATCGGTTGATTAATGAAAGCCCTACTATTTAGATATCGCGCCCTATCTCTTCTATCTGACCGGTAAGAACGAGCACCCACCTGAATCGTGTCTACAAAGTCTCCATCTGCTTCGTAGGTAAGGTCCAGCCTAAATTGAGCGAGTCGGTCGTCCACTATGTGTGATTGAACAGACTGCTTAACAACTGAGAAATGATCCGGAGAGGTTACTGGAGACGAAGTAGTTAACGAGGGCAAGCTACCTGAACCATACTTATCATAGGACATTTGTGTCCGTGTATTACGCATCAAAGCATCCCGATTCCTGATTGGAGCCTCCGTTTCGGAAAGCGAGGCATCCACATTCAGTGCCAAGTTGTCGGTAAGCTGAATTTTGGTATTCAACCCAATATTCATTGTTTCCGCATCGACTTCCTCATTTTCCTGCAAAACGAACAATCCTGCACCAGAAGTGCTAATTTTTGAGAAGACCGTTGTGCCATTATCGTTGATCGCCTCAGCAGCTGTTATTCTGGTATTTCCCTGTTGGAGACGCCAAGATTCGAGGTATTGAATTTCTTCCGCCTCATTATCCGTGTATAGAAGGTCCAGTGTCATATCCACAATATCTGAAGGTTGAAACTGTATAGAAGTTGATAGGTTTAGGCGATCACGATCTTGAAAGTGAACTTCGGCGTTGATTTGTTGGGGATAATAACCTGTGCCTATGGTTTCGCCACCTACATTAACTGTTCTGAAAACGTGAGAGTATCCTCTGTAAGAGTCAGTCCGAAAATACTTATTATCCCACTGAGCTGAAACCATAATCCCTAGATTGTCAGTTAACACATCGCTGTACATCGCGAAGATCCCTGGCGCGGTATCATCTGCTAATTCATTCTGCGTGAAGTCGACGGATACAGCGGCCTGCTGTTTACCAATATCTAGAGGCCTACGAGGCTGGATATCTACGAAGCCACCCATTCCGCCCTCAACGTGATCTGCGCGAGGTGACTTGTGTACCTCAACCGCCTGCACAAGACCAGATTGGTAATTATGATATCCAACAGCACGGGACTTGGTATTTGTGGCGCCTACCCCATCTAGGCTTCCCGGAACCACATTCGATGCTGAAACTCTGCCATGAATGGTTCCCTGCACAAACTGGGGGCCTAATCCCCTTACGCTGACAAATGCGCCTTCTCCAGACTTACGATCGATGGCAACACCGCTAATCCGTTGTAGAGATTCTGCGAGGTTCTGGTCTGGAAATGAACCTATATCTTCTGCCGTAATTGCATCAACGAAATGGTCAGCATCTCGTTTTCTTTCCAGCGATTGTTGCAGGCTACCACGAATACCAGTGACAACAATCTCTTCTATCATCTCGTCATTGTCCGATGCCGCATAAACAGCACCGCTCGATATCGAGCTGCCGAGTAGCCCAGCCAATAGGGTTCCCGCAATTCGGTTAAACTTACTATTTGAGTTTGACATATTGGATCTTATCCCCCTTCCATCTTTAATTTCGGCATGTTCAGCTTCTTGGGGCTCTTTTCTCGCAAGAGATCTGATTCCCGAATAAAGCACGAACTATTTTAGGTCTCTATCAAGATTCTGACAGGAATATATGAAGAATTATAAGAGTGCTATTTAGGTGGGCTCTGGCTAGCTGTTAATTGCCTCACTATATCGTAAGCTTTGCCAGCGAAATTCTAAAGTTCCGTAACCCTGTTCCCCATCTCCCCATCTAACCTAATTGAAACCTTCCTCATGTGAGTAGTAACATCACAGTATGGTCAGTGTACTACAGCTCACGTTCTTGCCTCAAGGGTGTTAGGCGCTGACTATTTCATGAACCTCACTTATATATGCCTAAACTTAGTTAATCACCCTTAACCGGAGCCTTTTTGTTCGGAGGATGGCTTCATTTGCTTATGCGACTAAAAGATATCTATTTCAGAATGGAGAGTTTCTATAGTCCTAATGAAGGATCGAGCCCTACCTGAGGTGAGGGAAGATACCTTTTTGATTTTGATGTTGGCAAGAGGATGAACCCAGTTTAAGTAGGCTTTAACGTTTTACGTCCGTCCGGGCAGCCGGTAGGCTCGTTTCTGTTTGCTATTTGATACTCTTCCAACTCGATACCGGGTTTAAATCAGCTGCGAGGATAATCGGCTTAGAGTTGGGTTTGATAATGAGCTGCTCTCCAGCCTTTAACTCGGTGAGCTCATTTTTTTTGTCACTGAGTTTTTCCAATATGCCGAACCTCATATTAGCTTTAGCTATTGCCAAATTGCCTTCCACCAAGGTAATCATTACACCGGTATTCGTATCTAACTTGATATCGAAAGAAGTTCCCAGAGCCAAGATTCGTCTATCTCCAGCAAAGACTTCAAACGGTCTAGGATCACTTATTACATCGAAGTGTGCATGCCCTTTCAATAATTCAACTTTTCTGATGGGGGCGTCTTCAGTGAAATCCACGATTAAACGGGAATCTGTATTTAAGGATATGATAGACCGATCGGATAACGTTATGGTTGATCGCTCACCAACTCCAGTCGAATAAGTGTTGGCTAACACGTCGTCTTGCTTCTGCAAATTAGGTGCGATTGTGGATAAAAAGATGCCACCGACTAAAAGTAAGAATAATACGACTGCGATACCAAATACCTCTGTTTGATTGCCGCGTGTCTCGATTAGTATTTGTTCGCTTAATTCAGACAGTTCGGGACTCCCTAGCTGCTCGTCTACTAAAGCAAGCCCTTTTTGAGCAGATAGATAAGCTGCACTATTGAGTGGATCCGCGTTACGCCATAACTCAAAAGCCAATCGGTCTGTGGGTTTACATTCCAGAGAATCGAGTCGCAAAACCCAGTAGGCGGCAGCCTCTGCAGCTTTTTTACTAATTTTTTTACTTACCAAATCCACTATTTCCCCAGGTGATTTGTGAGGTGTGCGATGGCCTTAATCATATGTTTCTCTATTGCGCTTACAGAGATGCCAAGTCTGTTCGCGATCCGTTTGTGACGCAAGCCTTCAATCCGGCAAAGAACGAAGACTTGACGTGTACGAGAAGGTAGCTCGTTGAGGGCTTCTATGATCGCTGAAACAGCCTCCTCTCCAGCCAAGACGTTCTCTGGACCTTCTTCCGCATCAGGGTGCCGCTCCTCTAGGAATTCATCATGAAAGTCTTGAGCATGAGTGCGCTTTTTCCGAAGAAAATCGCGCCATACATTTGTCGCTGTGCGCATAAGATAAGCCTCTGGCTTTTCGATATCACTGCCGTCACCCCGAACAGCTAGACGAACTAAAACCTCTTGCACCAAGTCCTCTACGTCGGCCTGTTGGAAGGCTCTTTTACCAAAGTAACGAGATAATGCGGGTCTATACTTTTGTGATAGCTCTTCAAGACGTCTAGCTTGGGTTTCCGATTTTGATAATTTAGTTGTATTCGTCATGGCTACTGCGTGCTCTTTTTTGCATACATAGTACAGAGTTTGTGTCGCTTTTGGCATTCTCGCTACCCATGCAGAGCGGCCTCAAAGGTGTTTTGTGAAAAACAAATCTAAAAGGTCAATCACTGTCCTTCCATAAATTGAGGAAGGATCTCCGATATCTACCATTTTTTGTTCAGACCAGCTCCGGCGATCAAAGGCGTGGGATTCATCTGCAAACACATGCAACTCAACCTTTCGGTGATGACTTTCTAGTTTCTTGTAAAAGTCCATAGTGTTGGAAAGGGGTACAGCATTATCTTTGGCTCCATGAATAAGTAGGCAAGGTGGAAATTTTTCTAGGCAGTAACTGAGCGGACTCGCATCAGCATAATCTTGCTTTGTCGCTTTGGTCCCCATAAGTAAATTGTTACTTTCCAATTTGTTGTGAATGGTAGTAGGTCCATAAAGTGAAGCGACCGCTTTTACAGTGCTAGAGCTTTGGGCATGACCTCCTTGACCTTCGAAGTTTGTTTTAACTGCCGTCATCAAGGCAAGATGGCCTCCGGCTGAGTCCCCAACTGCACCGATTCTTAGGGGGTCAACTCCCAGTTCCTTACAATGAGTTTTGAGATAACGTATCGAGCATTTAACATCTTCTATTTGTGCAGGCCATGGAGCCTCTGGAGACAGGCGATATGAAGGGCATAGACAAATGAAGCCTGAGCGACTGAGGAGAATGCCAAAGCCTTTTACCCCATTGGATGATCCTTTACGCCATCCTCCTCCATGAATTATTACTAGCGCTGGTCGCTGTTGGGCCTTTTTTTGTGGTATGTAGAGGTCTGCTTCGAGATTGCGTCCTCCAGCCTTTCCTACAACAACGTTTCTAAAGACTTTTTCCCTGCTCATATCTCGGGTCCTCCATCCAGCGATGGCGCCGCAGGGGTTCTAAGACAGCCCTCCTAGCTTCATCATCGTCGATTCTGCAGAGTTGTTCGATAGCGAAAGCGTTGACATATGTATTTGCATCTTTTGCAGCGATCGAAAGAGAAGGTATGGTTGCTGAGCATGCGCCTTGTCGAATAAGCGATTGGACCGCATAAACCTTTAGGTCCCAGTCACAGTCTGATCTTATTATCGAATCAAGTGCAGAAATTGTCTCTTCCTGATCTGGTCCAGGCCCAATTAGACCTAAAGCGGACATTGCATGTTTCTGTACAAAGGGGTTTCGATGCCTGACTAATTTATTTAGTCTATGGGAAAAGACTGTATTACCCGTTTGACCAGCTGAATAGCATCCATTGATCAAGTAACCTTCATTATCATTATCTAGTAGGTCTTCAATTGGTTCAATTTCGTCTAGCAGGGCAAGGCCATTACTTGCATCTGCGATATCCAGAATCCAGTCGCTATCTTCATTTGGTAAATGTTTACCAATATCTTTTAGAAGCGCGTCTCTCGCCGCTGCCCTATCTCGCACGGCTGACGACATATATATTGCATTAACCCGTTCTCGGATTACTGAACTGGTAAGTGCCGCTTTCCATTCAACGAAAGGCATAGCCTCATTTTCTTGGCAAGGATATCCTAACCACTTCCCGATATGACGAGATACAGGTTCTTGCAAATTTAATTCTTGGCCGCCCCTCTTTTGTGGTCTCTGGGTCCGCATTATCACGAATTTGCACGCGAACCTGTTGAGTTCCGTGCCATTCATCATCGCACCATGACCAATATCGAAATGCGCAAAAGCGACGGAGCCAGCTTCGCAGATCAAAGGGTGTATGCTTGGCTGAACGTATTCATTCGAGAGAAGCAATTGCTCTCCTTTTTGCGTGATTTTTGGTGGTTGATACCAGTTTTCTCCAACCCCTAGTTCTGGAAGGACATGGGTTCCCGGAAGAAGACCTGTTGGCCCATTATGGAGGTCAACGGCTTGGGGGTAATAAAACATAATCAACCACCAGGGTTCACGGTGACGAGGCCTAGGTTTAACAGCATGTCCATCTTTGTGGAAAGGCTGCAGCATCGCGGGGGTCTTTTGTTCTGGCTGTCCTCTGCTTATATGCGGATGACGATGCACATGAACAAGATAATTTTCTCCTAATATTGCAGTGATAGTTGCCTGGATCACTGGGTCATCAAGAACTTTCCAGAGTTGAGGTATCATGGGCAAAATATTGTTATGCGGGTTGAAATCGTTCCGCATCGACTGAAATACTCGAGTCAGTTGGGTATAAATATCTCGGTGAAAGTCTTCTGACAAATTGGTTTTCGCTAACGTAAAGCCACGTTTTACAAATCCTTCAATTTCATTTCTGGTTATTTGGTTATCCAATATATCGTTCGCTATTTTTTTAAACCTTTAACCTAATCTTAAAGGATAAGGGAGCAATGTTTAATCTATGGGGTATGCAGCTAAAATTGTTTTGTAAAACAAGCCTTGATTTTGTCAGCTTGAAGAATTATCAAGAAATTTATAAAAGTCAGAAGCCGGTTTGTAAATTAAAATTCTTCTTTTTAGAACGCGTTGTTTCTCCGGGGGAGCACTTTTCTAAGTAAAACTGCGAAGCAGTAATCCCGGTCAACCTAACAATCGACCAGGATTACCTAAGTTTCGCTACTATTGTTGAATTACCTACTGCTGCCTGAACAGAAGCAGAAATAACAATAGGGCTATCAGTCCTACGAGACCCTCTGAGGAAAACTGGGCTACGATTGCGCCAATGTTCTCTACAATTCCTGTAAATCCAGGAAATAATAGTTCTATTACCACGAGAGCGAGGATAACAGTAATTCCAAACTCGGTTACTGTTTTTAACCACGTCGAAACTGTTGTTATTGCATCTTTAACAGGTTCCATAATTATTTCTCCTATGGATAAGAGAGAAAATATTTAGGAACGGTTTGCGATTGCGACGAAAGCAACCAGTGCTAGCAACCCGATCAAACCTTGACTGGTAAATTGGGATATCAACCCAGATACATTTGCAACTATATTAGTCGTAGCGCCAAACAGCACATCTACAACGAGTGCAGCTGTCACAAGGCTCAGGCCTAAAGCTATTAAGCCATTTACGGCTCCAGTTACTGCGTTCAAGACATTATCTAAATTCATTTAATTCCCCTAGAGTGTGATTATTGTTCTTTGTTGACATAACGTCGGTATTTATAATACCACAATTGCGTGAATTTCAAATATGCGTCGTCAACATAGCACTAAATTGTTTTCGGGGCCACGTTTGGTAATTTAGTAATTCTTTGCCGTGCGGCTTGGTCAATGTAAAATTTTCTATTTAGATGAATGTTAAAGGCACTTTCCTGTGATGTCTGAAGGGTTCTATTATTTGCGAGCAGTATTTTTGGTTTTTTGTCTGGCACTTGGAGGTCAGAGCTTTGCTAATGTTAAAAACGGAAAAGTCTCTGATGAGGATAGCGTTCCCAGCTACCCCTCATGTCCCGAAAAAATCGAACCTGAGAACTTGCCCCTTTTTTATCCAAGTCTAATGGCGATTGATACAACCTCTGGGCAAGTAACTTTGAGGTTTGTGATTAACAAATCCGGGGAGACTAGTAATATCGTCATTTTATCAAGCTCTGGGGGGCGCAATGAGCGGTCGTTCCGAACCAGTGCGCGTAAAATGGTAGAAGTTAGGAACTACCTTCCTATTAAAAACCCTTGCGAGCACAGGGAAACTATCACATTCGACATGGGGGATTAAGTGGCTTCAAGTAAGTCGTTGACAAGATAGTCTGCCAAAGCCTATGTTGGAAGTATTTACGTTGGAATTAGCGCATGGTCAGTTTACTTGGTATCGCAAGCTTAATTATCGTTGCTCTCTCGGTATCCACTAATCGTAAAGCCATAAATATTCGAACGGTCGGTGTCGCGTTTATTTTGCAGGCAGGTATTGGGGCCCTTGTATTTTACTTTCCATGGGGTGAGCTAGTACTTACAAGCGTAGCAGAGGTTGTTTCTAAAGTCTTAAGCTATTCGCAAGCCGGTATTGGCTTTTTATTTGGTAATCTCGCTGACCAATCCTGGAATAGTATCGGTTTTGTTCTTGCAATTAATGTCTTGCCTGTGATCGTTTTTTTTGCTGCGCTGATTGCTGTCTTGTATCACGTCAGGGTGATGGAGATAATCATAAAAATAATAGGTGGGGCGCTTCAAAAGGCTCTTAGGTGCAGTCGTCCTGAATCTTTATCAGCGGCGGCAAACATTTTTGTTGGCCAGACTGAGGCACCTCTAGTTGTCAAGCCATTTATAAAGCAAATGACATCTTCAGAGTTGTTCGCGGTCATGGTAGGGGGGCTGGCATCGATCGCGGGGTCGGTAATGTTTGGATATGCGGTAATGGGAATAGATTTGGGATACCTTTTGGCAGCTTGTTTTATGGCAGCTCCTGGTGCGCTTATGATGGCAAAAATTATAAAACCAGAAGTTAGTTCGCCTATTAATAATCTTTCAGGACTGAAAGAAGGTGAAGTCAAGCCCTACGTTAATGTGTTCGATGCCGCTGCAAGCGGCGCGCTGTCGGGTTTGCAGTTAGCTCTGAATGTTGGGGCAATGTTGGTGGCGTTTACAGCGCTCATTGCGCTGCTTAATGCCTTGGTCGGCTGGATCGGCAGTTTATTCGGGTTGGAAGCGCTGACGATAGAGTTGATCTTAGGTTACCTATTACAGCCAGTCGCGTGGTCCCTTGGAATACCGTGGGGTGAAGCCAAAATTGCTGGAAGCTTAATTGGTCAAAAGTTAGTCTTTACCGAATTTATAGCCTACATGAATTTTACAGACCTAGTGTCCGAATTAAGTATTCATAGCCAGGCTGTAATAACGATTGCGCTCTGTGGTTTTGCAAATTTTGCCTCTATCGCTATCCTATTGGGTGGAATTGGTACCTTGGCTCCTAACAGAAGATCAGAAATAGCCGAACTTGGTCTGTTAGCCCTGCTGGCTGCTACCCTTGCCAATCTAATGAGCGCGGCTATTGCTGGATTTTTTCTTTCCTTTAGCTAGACCTCACTAGATGATTAAATTTCCCGTTATTGATTTACAAGAGAAGGATTGCGAGCAAAAATTCCTATCTTCACTACGTGAGACAGGTTTCGCCGTCTTAAAAAATCATCCCTTGGATCTAGACCTTGTAAAGTCTATTTATAAGCATTGGAAGGTGTTTTTTCGGAGCGATCAAACACAGCTATATTCCTATGATAAGAACAACCAGGATGGGTTTTTCTCGCTTTCCGATGCTGAGTCAGCAAAAGGGCAGTTAGAGAGAGACTTAAAAGAATATTTTCACTTTTATACTTGGGGGCGGTGTCCTGAGGATTTGCGAGAAGAGTTACTGCTTTATTTTGATTCTGCGCTTAATTTTGCAGTTACGCTTCTTTCATGGATAGATAGCTACCTAAAAGACCAAATGATTGGACAAAAAAAACAGCGCCTTGCGGATATGGTTTTGGGTAGTCATCTGAACCTGCTTAGGATCCTTTATTATCCCCCGCTTAAGGGGCATGAAAGCGCTCTCAGAGCGGCTCCGCATGAGGATATTAACTTGATTACAATACTCCCTATGTCGAATGCAACAGGACTTGAGCTCCTTGCCCAAAATAAAACGTGGGTGCCTATTCGGGCAGATTTTGACAACTTAGTGGTAAATACGGGCGACATGTTACAGGAGGTGTCAGGCGGCCTTTTCCCATCGGCTAGCCATCGAGTACTCAATCCTATTGGTCCAAGTAAGAATTTTTCGCGAATGTCCTTGCCCTTATTCGTTCATCCTAGACCTGATGTAGTGTTGTCAGAACGCCATACTGCCGCCAGCTATCTAAATGAGAGATTAAGCGAATTGGGAGTAGTTTGACCCTTACAATTACGGTATTGCTCAGAATCTCGGATTTTAAAACGCTGGGTTTTAATGAGGTGTAGGCCCAAATCTGCTTATTAGTCCACCAAGCTTGCGTATGAACGATCTAGGTTGAAATTTTACCCATGCCAAAGCAGCTTGATTTGCAATTCCGGGGATACAAATAGCTTCTCCAGCCATTAAAGCCCGATATCCCTCTGCTGCAACGTCGTCTGAAGAAGAAACTACGAATTGAGGGAGGTCTTGCAATATTGGTTTCGTACCAGGCGTGTCGGTAACACCTGGACATAGTAGGGTTACTGATACCCCTTTAGTTGCTAATTGCTCAGCGAGGGATTCCGAAAAAGAGATAACGAAAGCTTTGCTGGCTGCATAAAGCCCCATTGAAGGGACAGGCTGGAATCCTGCAACGGAGGCAACATTTAAAATTTTTCCACTACCACGAGAGATCATACCAGTCAGGAAATGATGAGTGATAATTGAAAGTGTACAAATATTCAGCTGAAGTAGCTCTTCAATTGAGAATTTTTCATGATTGGAAAAATCACCCCATAGCATTTGGGCAGCATTATTTACCAGAATATCAACATGATGACCCTTATTTTCCACCTCTTGAATGAGTTTCTCCGCACCTTTTTTCTCGCTGAGGTCTGCAGGAATTATCACAATATCCTTATTTTTCCCGAGAGCTTCCTTAAGTTCGTTTAGTCGAGCAGTATTCCTCGCATTTATTATGAGACGAAAGTCCTTTTGTGCGAACAGTTTGGCTAAACTTGCTCCAATTCCCGATGACGCCCCTGTTATAAGTACGGTTCTTTTCATGCTTCTTTTTTTTAGAATTTGAGGGATATAATAACAGGTATCGAAAGTGAGGTCCCTAACCTCAACAAAGGGGGGAGTGAGGCAGGGACCTGCAGAATGTCAGGCAGTAATACTACTCAACATTGCTTTGGAATAATTCGGCACTAAGCATGCCAATTTATATACCAAAGGTTTCTGTGCGTTTATACTAGGGGGAAACTAAACATCACTCGAAACAGATGTAGTATACTAATGGCATAAATAATGTCAATTTTTATATTTTTGTGCTCTACCAGTCCCGAGCAAATGGCAGTAGCTCGTCGAAGCCTGAAAACAGCAAATTAGCGAGTTTTAGATCATGATCCTTTGCAAAAATACTGCGCAATGCACATACTCGCATGCCTGCCAAAGCAGCCGCCTTAATTCCATTTGGCGAGTCTTCAAACACAATACAGTCTTGGCGAGCAACATTTAGTGATTCCGCGCACAGTAGGAATATATCTGGTGCTGGTTTCGGGCGCTTTAATTTTTGATTATCCCCACATATTTTGGCCTCAAATAAATTTCGCCAAGTCTTATCAGCTAGTTTTGAGGTACAGGCTTGCTCCGAAGAGCTGGTGGCTAAACCAATGCTTACGCCTTGTTGAGCTACCGTCATTAGGAAGTCCCCGGCACCACTGATCTCAGGAATATTGTTAAAAAGATTATCTAGGTGAATCTGTCTACGCTTTAGGTATTCATCTGAATTCAATGGCAATTTGTATTCGTCGATTACCAATTGTGCACTTTTTCGGGAATCGCCGCCCATTGACCTTTTTTTAAGCTCTTCAGTATAAACTAACCCGAAGGAGTCTAGCACTCGCTGAGATGCAATGCTGTAGAGAGGCTCAGTATCAATGAGCGTTCCATCAAGGTCAAAGATTAATGCGCTTGGACGATCTCTCAAAATATGGTGACTAAACATCAGAAAACTCCGTTAAAACTAAGTTTACATATCTTATAGAAGAGGTCTACGACACATTGTTTCGTCTCCGTTTTTCATTTTTTCAGTGCGCCAGATCTTTTTTAATGATTATTAAGTGGAGAGAAATCGCTTTAAATGACACTGGACAAATGATGTGTTTATGCTCTTGAATGATGAACGAACGCCTATTCTAAGCCCTTCAACGTCCGAACGAAATATTCTTGCCGTTCCCAGGGAAACATTTCGACTTTTTATTGTCTCAAGGCCGTTGTCAAGGAAAATGGGTTATTTTACTTATACATTCTGTTTTTCATGTGGCCAAGCTTAGGTAATATACTGGCGCGTTATGGAAATAGGCACTAAAAGGCGGAGAAAGTGATGATTGAAGTCACGGAACTTAGAAAAAAATTTGGTGATCTTATAGCAGTGGATGGACTTTCGTTCTCTGTTAAGCCCGGAGAGATTTTGGGTTTTCTTGGTCCAAATGGGGCTGGAAAATCGACAACTATGAAAATAATCACTGGATTCTTGCCTCCTAGTCAAGGCGCAGTGAAAATCTGCGGGAATGACATATCTACGCACCCGCTGGATGCTCAAAGACTTATTGGCTACCTGCCAGAGGGTGCACCTTGTTACGAGGAGATGACCCCTCGTAACTTCTTAAATTTTATCGCTGAAATACGTGGATTTGCTGGAAGTGAGAGAGAAGCTAGGGTGCGTCGTGTAGTTCAGACTTTATCGTTACAAGCAGTACTAAATCAGCGTATTGAAACGCTTTCGAAGGGCTTTAAAAGACGTGTCGGCTTCGCTCAAGCAATTATACATGATCCGTTGGTCCTTATTTTAGATGAACCTACCGATGGTTTAGATCCTAATCAAAAACATCATGTTCGTCAGATGATTCGTGGGTTTGCGAGGGACAAAATCGTAATTATCTCCACCCATATCCTTGAAGAAGTTGCGGCAGTTTGTAGTCGCGCGCTGATTATTTCGAATGGCAGACTGGTTGCTGACTGTACCCCGCCAGAATTAGAAGCCAAGTCTCGGTATCACTTGGCCGTCAGAGTAACTGCTGATGCAGCCGAACTAGAAGCGATAGAGGAGTATATGAGGGTATTGGCATCAGTTAGTGAAATACAAAAAGATGGGCAAGATTTGCTCCTAATTCCAAGTGAGCCGAAGACTAATGTACTACTAGAGCTCTTAGAGGGTCAGCGAAAAAACCAATGGTTAATTAGAGGTTTATCTCAAGAAAAAGGTCGATTGGATGAAGTATTCCGGAGTATCACGGAGGAAGTTGGAAATGCTTAAAGGATCGATTGACAGTCTTTGGATAATTACGAGACGAGAGTTTTCAAGTTACTTTGTAACACCGATTGCCTACGTGTTTATTCTCATTTTTCTTGTATTGTCAGGCGTATTTACATTCTACCTCGGGAATTTTTATGAACGCGGACAGGCAGATTTAACGCCATTCTTTAGTTTCCACCCATGGCTTTATCTTTTCTTGGTCCCTGCGGTATCCATGCGTTTGTGGTCCGAGGAGCGAAAATCTGGCTCAATTGAGTTGTTGATGACTCTTCCCATTACGAGATTTGAGGCTGTAGTGGGTAAGTTTCTTGCTGCGTGGATCTTCACGGGTATAGCGCTTGGGCTTACGTTCCCTTTGTGGCTGACTGTTAATTATCTAGGACAACCCGATAATGGTGTTATTTTGGCGAGTTATTTGGGTAGTTGGTTAATGGCGGGCGCGTTCCTCGCTATAGGTTCTTGTGCATCTGCTATGAGTAAGAGCCAAGTAATTGCCTTTATTTTCAGCGGCCTAGTATGCCTGACCTTCATCCTTGCGGGATTTCCTTTAGTCCTTGGAGCACTAGAAGACTTAGTACCAACTGTAATAATAGACACAATCGCGAGCCTAAGCTTTCTTACTCATTTTTCGTCAATATCAAAGGGTGTCCTTAGTTTGAAAGATATTATCTATTTCCTTGGTATTATCATTTTCTGGTTGCTTGCGACCGTGATCATCGTAGACTTGAAGAAAGGAGCCTAGCCGTGGGTAGAAGATACTTCTCAAATCTTGGCCTCATCATGCTTGCTATCGGGTTTTTAGCTTTCACGGCCTTGAACAATACGTTGCTCTACAATTTTCGTCTTGATCTTACAGAAAACAATTTGTTCACGCTCTCAGACGGCAGTAAACAAATTGTTAAGTCTATCGATGAATCAATCAATTTATATTTCTTCTTTAGCAATGAAAGTAGTAAAAACTTACCTCAAGTGCGAAGTTACGCTAAGCGTGTTAGTGAGTTGCTTCAGGAATACGCGCTCGCCGCTAATGGGAAAATTAATCTTACTATTATCGATCCTGAGCCGTTTTCAGAAGAAGAGGATCTAGCTACAGAATTTGGTCTCCAAAGCCTACCGCTAACTGCAGCAGGGGATGGACTATATTTCGGACTTGCGGGTACGAATGCTCTAGATGATGTTGAGATAATATCGTTTTTCCAGCCCGATAAAGAGGAGTTCCTCGAGTATGACATTAGCAAATTATTACAAAGTTTAGTTTTGGTAGAAAAGCCTATAGTCGGAATCATGTCTAGCCTTCCAGTGCAAGGGAATATGAATATGCAGACATTTCAGATGACTCCTGGGTGGGTTTCAGTTGAGCAGTTAGACTCAAGTTTCAATATACAAGAACTCTCGGTTGATATTGAGGAGATCCCCTCTGAAATTGATATCCTCATGTTAATCCATCCAAAGCAACTCTCAGATGGGCTATTGTTTTCGATCGATCAGTTCGTAATGAAGGGAGGCAGACTACTCGCATTTACTGATCCTCTCGCGGAGACGGATCGGCCACAGCAACCGAATCCAATGATGCCCTCTGCACCAACGGACCAGGCATCTTCATTGAATCGCCTTACCGAATTTTGGGGTATCTCTATGCGAGATAATGTTGTTTTGGGAGATAGCCAAACAGCACTAGCGGTTACCGGTCCCTCTGGAACGCCTGTTCGTCATCTCGGAATCTTGGGTATGGAGGCAGATAATTTTTCGAGAGATGACGTCGTCACGTCTGCTCTAGAGAGTATTAATTTTGCCACCGCGGGAGTACTAGAAGTTTCAGATACCCCCCCAGGCGATATCCATGGGCTGGTATTCTCGAGCCCCTATTCAATGCCTCTTGATTCTTTTCAGTTTCAGTTTTTGACTAACCCAGAAGATTTGATGCGGGAGTTTTCTCCAACGGGAGAACAGTACTTGATATCTGCAAGACTAAGTGGTTTCGCCCCCACCGCATTTCCAAACGGGCTTGAGGGTTCTACAGGAAAGCAACTTATGTCTACTGACAATATTGGCGTAATTCTTGTTGCTGACACTGATCTTTTGACAGATCGTTTATGGGTTCAGGTGCAGAATTTCTTCGGGCAACAGTTAGCTACACCCTGGGCGAACAATGGAGATTTGGTCAGTAATGCTCTAGAAAACTTAAGCGGTGGGGAGGCTTTAATTAGTATTAGATCGAGAGGACGGTTCAGTCGGCCATTTGATGTGGTTCAAGATTTGCGTCGAGAAGCAGAGGCGCGTTATTTAGAGAATGCTAATAATTTGCAGGAAAGACTAGCAGCAACTGAACAAAAACTAAGCGAGCTACAATCTGTTCAAGGCTCAGGAAACCTATTAGTTCTTAGTCCTGAACAGGAAGTGGCACTGGCGGATTTCCAAGACGAAAAGTATGCCATTCGAAAGCAACTTAGAGACGTTAGGCATCAGTTGGATCGTGACATAAAGCAACTGGGTTCGTCGCTTAAATTTATAAATATAGCGCTTGTGCCTATTCTTATTACCTTGGCACTGTTAATTCTGAATTTCTTACGCTTAGGAAAACGAGAGGAGGGCTAGTCTTGAGTCAACGCATATTTTTGATGCTTGGTTTGTTTGTATTGGTAATGCTGTGTCTGGTTGTGGTGTTTTCGATAAATATAAAGGAGGTCTCTACAAGCAAATTATTATTTCCCTCGCTAAAAGAGAAAGCAACAGAGCTTAATAGGTTGGACATTATTACGCCTATTGAGACTACGACGATCATTCGGAATAGTGAAGAATGGATAGTCAGTCAAAGAGATAGCTATCCTGCGCAGCGGGAAAAGCTGTCTAATATGGTCCAGCAATTAACTGGTCTGACTTTAAAAGAGAAGAAAACTTCCAAGGAGAAAAATTATCCATTGTTAGGTGTGAGTGATCAGGATGCGATCCGTATTGATTTGCATGCTGGAGAGCAGGTCTTTACTGCATTATTCGGTAAGCCATCTTCCGGAAGAGAAGGACGATTCGTTCGAGTTGGTAGCCAAGTTTGGCTTGCTGATGAAATTCAAATTTTAGAGAAGACCACAGACTGGTTAGAGCCCGTCATCATCGATGTTGATCCTGAGGATGTGGCTCGAGTAGAGATGGATTCCTTGATCTTCAAGCGGAATGACGAAGGTGATTTCGATGTCAACAACTTACCTGGCGATAGGGAGCTCAAATATCCTAGTATTCTAGAAGAACCAGCCAGAGCTCTCACCAAACTCAGTCTAGAGGACGTAAAACGCCATAACCCAAAGCATTGGGTGGATGCCCGAAGGGCGTTGTTCTTTACAAAAACTGGCGCAGAGGTTCAGGTGCTGGCAGTTCGAAGAGATGAAAGTAACTGGCTCCATTTGCAGCTGATTCAAAACTCAGAAACGGGAGTAGACACTTTTCTCGGAGATTTGGGCACCGACAATGGTGGTGTCCCTGAGAAGAATATTTATTCTGCCCATGTCAGATTAAGGGACTGGGACTTTAAGGTGTCTGATTATGTTTTTGATGATTTTGAGCTTGGACTGGATGATATTCTTAAAGATAAACCTGAATCCGAATAAAGGTAGTCTATTCAGCATTAATTATTACAACTGCTTGATTTTCCTCAACCGAGTCCTGTTCCCGTACTAGAACCTCAAAAATATTTCCTGCACATGGCGCCTCAACAGGAATTTCCATTTTCATTGATTCAAGCACCATTAGTATGTCATCTTTGGAGACTTTATCACCAACTGCGCACTCGATTTGCCAAATATTACCAGTTACCTCAGAGACTACTTGGATCTTATTCAATTTTGCGAATACTCCTTGAAGGCAGGGGATTTTAGTCTAAAAATAGCATGAATGATGGGTAAAACGCATTGTTGATATGAAACTGGTTTATTTAGCCTTGGGTTCTAACATAGGTAATGGCTGTCAATACCTTTTGACTGGAATAAAAATGTTAGGGGGTATTTCTCTCGGAGAAATAAAGTGCTCTTCATTCTGGAAAACGGAGCCGGTGGAGATGAGTGAGCCGTATTGGTTCACTAACGCCGTGGTGCGATTCTACACCGATTTAGGTCCTATTGATTTGCTAAAGGCTACACAGGTGATTGAGAATAAATGCGGCCGACCTCCAAATCATCAAACAAATAGCTCTAGAACGTTAGACCTCGATATTATAACTTATGAGAACTGTATTTTAGATACTGAATCCTTAAAGATACCTCATCCTAGAGCTCGTCAAAGACTATTCGTACTCTTGCCATTGCAAGAATTGGCTCCAGAGTTTCGGTTCCCAGATGACCGAACTAATATCTCAGATTTGATAGAGATGGCTCCAAAAATAAAAACGGAAAGACTTGATCATTCCGTGTAGGAAACGAAATTTCTGTCAGTCTGAATTTCCTTTCGGGGTAAATGCAGGCATTGGAAAGGGCGATACGTTACCTCCCTTGGCTTCGGAAATTTTTCCAATCCCCTCTTTAGCGACCTCGTCGATCCGGGCAATTGAATGGAGAGGGATGTAAGTCCTATCAACTCCTTCAAACTCTGACTTAAGCCGTTCCTCGCTAGGATCAACGAGCATTTGAGAACGCTCCCCAAACACCAGTTGTTCCACTTCAATGAAGCCATAAAGATCTGATTGAAATATATGCCGAGCATAAACCTCGTAAATCTGCCCCATGCTAAAGAAGATTATTTTATAAATTGGTGTTTCAGGCATTTCGTCCTCGTCGAAGTTATTCTGGCAAAGTTGGCCAGTGTTGGTGTTATTGTCCCTTTTGTCAACCGACAAACCCGCATTAAGCAGGGTGCGAAATACCGGAGTATAATAGTGCCGTCGGAAAAGAGCTTTGTTGTATAATTATCTGCAAGAAGATGAAGAGGTCGAGTTTTTGCCTAAAGTTTTTATTAAGACACACGGTTGTCAAATGAACGAGTATGATTCCGGCAGGATGATAGACTTGTTAAATATCTCCCATGGGTATCAAAAGACTGATAACGAATCGGAAGCAGATTTGCTGCTCCTGAATACGTGTTCGATAAGGGAGAAGGCTCAAGAGAAAGTTTTTCACCAGCTAGGTCGATGGAAGAAGCTTAAGTTGGCTAATCCAGATCTTACGATTGGCGTAGGAGGTTGCGTTGCTAGCCAAGAAGGAAATGCAATCAGCGAACGAGCACCGTTTGTTGACCTAATCTTTGGTCCTCAAACTTTACATCGCATTCCTGATATGCTGGAAAGTAGAAAACACGGAGTACCATTAGTCGATATAAGTTTTCCTGAAATTGAGAAATTTGATCGCTTACCGGACCCTTCTGTCGATGCTCCCTCTGCTTTTGTATCGGTGATGGAGGGCTGCAGCAAGTACTGTAGTTTCTGTGTCGTTCCTTACACTAGAGGTGAGGAAGTTAGTAGACCCATCGATGATGTTTTAAAGGAAGTCCAAAGTTTAGCAGAGAAAGGTGTTCGCGAAGTTAATTTACTTGGTCAAAACGTCAATGCTTACCGTGGACTGTTAAATGGTGAAGCCGACGTGGATCTTGCTTACCTTATTCGTGCTATAGCTAAAATTGAAGGCATTGGTCGCATTCGCTACACCACATCACATCCGATAGAGTTTTCTGAAAACCTGATCAGGACCTATGCCGATGTTCCGGAGCTCGTCAACCATTTACATCTTCCGGTCCAAAGTGGTTCTGATCGTATTTTGTCGGCAATGAAACGCAACCATACCATTCTAGAATATAAATCGAAAATACGTATTCTCAGAGAAATTAGACCGGAGATTAGTTTATCATCTGATTTTATCGTAGGCTTTCCAGGAGAAAAAGATGAGGACTTTTTAGCTACTATGGAATTGGTTAAAGAACTAAATTTTGATCACTCATTTAGTTTTATCTATAGCGCTCGCCCTGGTACACCGGCAGCTTCTTTGCCAGACAAAACACCTTTGTCCGTAAAGAAAAAAAGGCTGCAATTGCTTCAACATAGGCTCAGTAGTCAGGCTTTAACTATAAGCCGTAAAATGGTAGGTACTAAGCAACGCGTGTTAGTCACAGGAGTCTCTAAAAAAGATCCAGGACAGCTGCAGGCTAGAACAGAGAATAACAGGGTTATTAATTTTCCTTGCGTGAAAAGAAGCTTGATTGGTCAATTTACTTTAGTGGAAGTGACCGAAGCACTCCCTAATTCATTACGGGGCAACTTAGTTTCCCTTGAAAATAACATTTCTTAATAGGGGAGAGTAATTAAAACTTACTTTTACTCAATCATGCTTAAGTATATCCTAATCGGATCTTGATCCTTAATAAATGAATTTGGACGGAAACCTGATACCCTACCAGATCAAGCTGGAACCTAATGATAGCCTTCAATTAGCGACTCTTTGTGGTCCCTATGATGCTCATTTGCGTCAAATAGAGGACCGCCTAGGTATAACCATAAAAAATCGTAGTAATGATTTTCAAATCATAGGCGAAAGTCGTATGACGCGTGCTGCTGCGGAGCTTCTCAGTCACTTATACCGTGAAGTTAAGAGTGGTACTCCATTAACATCTGACTTAGTACATCTTTTTCTGCAGGAGTCAGGCGTTGAGGCCCTTTTAAGTAGCAGCGCTGATGGAACTGATGATTTGGTGCATACAGGCAAGAAGGTTGTGCGCCCGCGTGGTAAGAATCAAATTTCTTATGTTAGGTCCATCACTTCTCATGATATCAATTTTGGAATTGGTCCTGCGGGTACTGGGAAGACTTACCTGGCAGTGGCATGTGCTGTTGAGGCTTTTGAGCAGGAAAGGGTTCGTAGAATTTTATTGGTTAGGCCTGCTGTCGAGGCTGGAGAAAAATTAGGTTTTCTTCCCGGCGATCTTGCGCAGAAGATCGATCCCTATCTGCGCCCTCTCTATGACGCTCTTTATGAGCTGCTTGGCTTTGACAAAGTGGAAAAACTAATAGAGAAAAATGTTATCGAGGTTGCCCCGCTCGCCTATATGCGGGGTCGTACATTAAATGACTCGTTCATCATCTTGGATGAGAGTCAGAATACCACCATCGAACAGATGAAAATGTTCTTAACAAGAATTGGTTTTGGTTCTACTGTTGTGGTTACTGGAGATATAACGCAGATTGATTTGCCCAGTAGGACGAAGTCAGGATTACGACACGTAATGACTGTTTTGTCAGAAGTGTCTGGGATTTCGTTTACACACTTTTCTCCAAAAGATGTGGTTCGTCATCCTTTGGTACAGAGGATAGTAGAGGCCTATGGCAGGCTTCAGAATGAAGGTCATGAGCATTCCTGATAATTTCCAGGAATCAATTACTCTGGATATACAGTGGTTGGATGATTGTAGTCACCGAAAAATTGATGATTTGGAGATTCATAAGTGGGTTTCTGCTTGTTTTTATGAAATGGGTATTAGTAATGTTGAGCTCGCCGTGCGAGTCGTTGATCGATGTGAGATGTTAGATTTAAATACCAAATACCGCGGTAGGGAAAATGAGACTAATGTTCTCTCCTTTGGAAATGGAGATATTGATGAATTTGGAGTTAGACTACTTGGAGATATAGTGATTTGTGCTCCTGTTTTATCGGAGGAATCGTTAAATCAAGGCAAAGAGCAAGCTGCTCATTTTGCACACTTGCTGGTTCATGGAATATTGCATCTTTTAGGTTACGATCATCTTCAGGATGCTGAAGCTGAGGAGATGGAAAGCATCGAAGCGAGAATTCTTTCAACTTTGGGCTGGTCGAATCCATATATAGAGAAAACCGACGATGATTGAGCAAACCGATGCGGATAACCGAACATGGTTGGATAAACTTAAATCTTTGGCCACCGGAACTCCGGCTTCTCGTGAGGAACTCACAGACCTGTTGAGATCTGCACAGCAAAGAGAACTCCTAGACGATGAGGCTCTGAGTATTATAGAGGGCGCCCTCGTGGTGTCCGATATGCAAGCAAGGGAGATTATGGTGCCACGGTCTCAAGTAGTATTTGTGAGATTGGACTCTACTCCAGAGGAATTTTTACCCAAGATTATTGAGTCTGGACATTCACGTTTTCCAGTAGTAGACGAGAATCCAGATAATGTTTTAGGAATTTTGCTGGCAAAGGACCTATTGCCATTGGCTTTGGAGGATAATCGCGCGCGGTTCAATATGCGTGATTTACTGCGTAGCTTTACACCAATCCCAGAAAGTAAACGTGTCAACGTTCTTTTGCAAGAGTTTCGAAAGAACCGCAGTCATTTGGCGGTAGTTTTAGATGAGTATAGTGGGATCTCTGGTATCGTGACGATCGAAGATGTCCTTGAACAAATTGTTGGAGATATCGAAGATGAATATGACTACAACGAAGAAGATGATTTCATCAAACCACACAAGGATGGTAGCTATACTGTCAAAGCACAAACACTGATCCAGGATTTTAATCAGCAATTTGGTTGCAATTTGAGTGACGAAGACCTAAATACTATTGGGGGTTTCGTAACCCAGAAGTTTGGACATCTACCTAAACGGGATGAGGTCGTAGAGACTGAAAATTTCAAGTTTAAGGTACTGAATGCTGATCGCCGCCGTATCCATCTTTTACAGCTGACGCTCTCTGACAAATAGATATTTATATTGCTTGTATTGATTGGTTTTTCTAGGGAGATAGTCTCCAAGGGGGGTAGTACAATCCGTCATTTGTCAGCCCTGCTAGCAGGAGCTTCCTATCCTCTAGCGTTTTCACCATTTGGGCTATGGTGGATGGGCTTAATAAGCTTTATCGTATTTTTGTACTCCGTTGATGTATCTAGCAAACGCGATATTTTTATTCGATATTATATCTTCGCTGTCGGTATGTACGGTACCGGTGTCTCGTGGATTTTCGTTAGTATAAATGAATTCGGTGGAGTGCCCCTATTAGTTGCTGGAGGACTTATTTCGGCTTTTGTCCTCAGTTATTCACTCACATCTTTGATTGGTGCCTTCTTGCATGTAAATGTTCGTGATTGGTTGGTAGCCTTCCCAGCCATTTGGGTTATTTTAGAGTGGTTTCGCAGTTGGTTTCTTACAGGCTTCCCCTGGCTTTTTGCAGGTTACAGCCATCTTGACTCCCCATTATCTAGTTATATTCCGCTTGTGGGGGTTTATGGTCTGAGTTTATTTACGGCTGTCACGGCAGTACTAATTTACAAACTACGCTCCCCTAAATGGCCGTTAAATGTCCTTACTTTGGGATTGCTGTGGGGTGGTGGAGCCTTTATTGCGGGGTCTGTCAATTGGATAAGTCCTACAAAAAATGTTGTCACTGTATCGGCAATTCAAGGAAATATAGATCAGCATACAAAGTGGTTACCAAGCAGTGCTCAAACCATAACAAAAACTTATTTAGGCATGACAGAAAAAGAATGGGGTAGAGATATTATTGTATGGCCAGAAGCAGCAATAACAGTCTTTAGGCAGGATGCGAACCGTCTTCTCAAAGAACTTGATGAACAAGGGAAGGCGGTCGGTTCGACCTTGCTATTAGGCATTCTTGATCGATCTTTTGATGGTAAATATTTCAATTCAGTGCTGGCCATTGGTGAGGGGTCTGGTGTCTATCATAAACAGCGACTAGTTCCATTTGGAGAATACGTACCGCTCGAAAACTATTTGCGAGGAATAATTGAGTTTTTTGACCTGCCAATGTCTCGCACGAAATCAGGACGTAATGAGCAGGATCTGATTGTAGCCGGGAAATATCTGGTTTCGGTGCTGATCTGTTACGAGGTTGTTTACCCTGATTTATTAGAAAGAAATAGTGTGGTTCCAGATATGTTGGTTACAGTGAGCAATGATACTTGGTTCGGTAGCTCGATTGGCCCAAAGCAGCATTTGCAAATGGCAAGAATGAGAGCTGCTGAGTATGGTCGTTGGATGATTCGCTCAACTAACAACGGTATAACAGCACTGATTGACCATAATGGAGTATTGGTGGACAAGATAGAGCCCTTTGAGGAAAGTGTGATGCGCGGCGAACTGAGAATAATGGAGGGTGAAACGCCATATTACTATTATGGTTACTGGCCCTTGATTTTTTCATGTTTAATAGTTGTCTCCGTGTCAATTATAAGACATCGATTTCTCTAGGGAGTCTCCAAGGTTCCTGTCGCTGGATTGGTTCGGTTAGAATAAGGATTTTAATCAAAAGAAATGATAATGGACGAAAAGTCTGGATCTTATGACTTCAAGAGTACTGAAGCTGATGTGCAATCAGAATGGAATCAAAACGGGACATTTGAAGTTTCGGAGGGAAGCCCAAAGCCCAAATTCTATTGTTTGGCAATGTTCCCGTATCCAAGTGGGAGGTTGCATATGGGGCATGTCAGGACATATACGCTTGGTGATGTAATCGCACGCTTCAAGCGACTTCAAGGATTCAATGTAATGCACCCTATGGGGTGGGACGCATTTGGTTTGCCCGCGGAAAATGCAGCAATCAAGAATAAGGTACCGCCCGCACGTTGGACTAAACAAAATATTGATTATATGAAAAAACAATTACAGTCACTTGGTTTTTCCTATGATTGGACTAGAGAATTTGCGACTTGTGATCCTGAATATTACCGTTGGGAGCAATGGTTTTTTCTCAGAATGTTTCGAAAAGGTTTGGTCTATAAGAAATCTGCTTGGGTCAATTGGGATCCCGTTGATCAGACAGTCCTGGCTAATGAGCAGGTTATCGAAGGTCGTGGTTGGCGTTCAAACGCCTTGGTAGAGAGACGTGAACTAGCCCAGTGGTTCATAAAGATCACTGACTATGCGGAAGAGTTACTCGCTAAGCTCAATGATCTAAGTGGCTGGCCTGAGAAAATCAAGTTAATGCAGCGTAATTGGATTGGCCGATCTGAGGGTTTGCAAATTAGGTTTGATCCTTTAAAAGAATCAGGAACAGGGATAGATGTCTATACCACTAGGCCGGATACTTTGATGGGAGTAACTTATCTGGCTGTTGCTCCTCAGCATCCAATTGCTAGAGAGGCAGCTCTGAAAAATACTGATATTGCTGCATTCATAACGGCTTATAATCAAGTAAAGATGGCCGAAGCAGACTTGGCTAAATTAGAAAAGAAGGGTGTTGATACCGGAATTTTCGTCCAACATCCTATTACAAAAGAGCCAATCCCAGTTTGGATAGCCAACTTTGTCTTGATGGAATACGGCTCGGGAGCAGTTATGTCTGTTCCTGCTCATGATCAACGAGATTGGGAATTTGCTCGACAGTATAACCTGCCACTCAAGCAAGTAATTGAACATCCAAAATTAGGCGAATGGGACATCAACAAGTCGGCCTTTGTCGGAAAGGGAAGATGTATAAATTCTGGAGATTTCAATAGTTTAAATTTCGATGAAGCATTCGATGCTATAGCGGAAGCACTTAAATCCAAGGGTCTGGGCGAGCGTCAGGTAAATTATCGCCTAAGAGATTGGGGGATATCTCGACAACGCTACTGGGGTTGTCCCATCCCTATAATTCATTGTGAGAAATGTGGTGCTGTGCCCGTGCCTGAGGATGACCTTCCAGTTAGTTTACCCACTGATGTGGAATTTGATGGCGTGACTTCTCCAATTAAGAAAATGCCTCAATGGTCTAGAACAATTTGTCCTAACTGCGGTGGCGAAGCTGAACGGGAGACAGATACATTCGATACATTTATGGAGTCTTCTTGGTATTACGCGAGATTTACATGCAACAATCTCGACGAAGGGATGCTAGATGATAGGGCTAAATATTGGAAATCGGTCGATCATTATGTCGGTGGAGAAGAGCATGCAATTCTACATTTGTTGTATGCAAGATTTTTTCATAAAGTGATGCGCGATGAAGGTTTGGTAGACACTGATGAACCATTTGATGACCTTTTGGCCCTAGGCATGGTTCTTAAGGATGGAGCTAAGATGTCAAAATCCTCAGGAAATGCAGGAGATCCACAACACCTCCTAGATCAGTATGGGGCGGATGCCGTTCGTATGGCAATGATGTTTGCGGCTCCACCAGAACAATCGTTCGAGTGGTCAGAGCACAATGTTGAGTCGGCCAATCGATGGCTTCGCTCCAAACTTTGGAAAACTGTGACCCAACATTTGGAAGCTGGTCCTGTCGCAATGCTTGATAAAAATTCTCTTAATGAATATCAGAAGGATATGCGTCGGGTTACTCATGAGACCCTAATGAAGGCTACTGATGACTATGGTAAGCGCCTTAATTTCAACACTGTTGTTTCAGGAGTTATGACTCTTTTTAATGAACTACAGAAGTTTAAGGATGAGTCTGATCAAGGTAGAGCCGTTATTGACGAAGCTTTAAAAACAGCAGTACTAGTTATGTCACCGATCACCCCCCATATCTGCACTAAGCTTTGGATGAGACTAGGATTGGGGTCTATGGATGAGGCTAAGTGGTTTGCTGTCGATGAGGGAGCATTACGAAAGCGGGTTGTAGATGTCATTATTCAAGTAAATGGGAAGTTACGCGGCAGGATCCAGGCTCCTCCAGGGGTGAGTAAAGATGATCTTAGTTTGCGGGCGAGAGAACTTGAGAATGTTGAAAAGTTTTTGAGAGAGGAAAAAATCACAAGGATCATTCATGTGCCTGATAAGCTCCTGAATTTCGTAATATCTTGAAACTTATTTTATTTGGTTTAGTTCTGTCCTTTTTAATCGGCTGTGGTTTCCAATTGCGCGGTATAGAGCGACCCGAAGCCCAAAGCTTTGATTCAATTTATATAGATGGAAGTGATGTTGATAGCGATATCCATCGTATACTCGAGGAAAAGTTTAAGCGCTCCAATGTTCAGGTTTCCGTCAAATCTTCTGCAGCGAAATATACAGTATTTATTGCTGATGAACGGAACAGTCGCCGAGCGATTGCTCATTCAAGTGGTCAAATTATTTCGGAGTTTGGCATCACTCAGGAGATTAATTTCCACTTAGTAGACAATAAGGAGAACGTGCTAATTATTGAAGAGCAAGTTTCGTCAGAGCGATTCTATACTTTTAATGATCAGATATTGGATACTAGTTTTCAGGAAGAACGGTTGCTTCGTGAAGAAATGCAGAAAGATATAATTGAACAAATATTTCGACGCATTAATGCAAGCATCCAAGAGTATCAAAATAAAATAGAATGAGAATCTATTCGGAAAAGTTACCCACTACTTTAGCTGCCGGTATCCTCCCACTTTATATTATAAGTGGTGATGAGCCACTGTTAGTGCAGGAAAGTGCTGATCTGATTAGAGAACATTTAAAAAATCTTGGTTTTATTGAGCGCGAGATTTTTCACGTCGACGGTAGCTTCGATTGGCAAACTTTGAAGTATGCAAATGAAAGTATGTCCCTATTTGCTAATAAAAAAATTATTGAGCTACGCTTGGGTTCAATTAAGCCTGGGAAACAGGGTGCGCTTGCTTTAGTAGATTTATGTCAAAACCTTTTACCAGAGAACTGTGTGCTACTAGTAATGCCAAAAGTCGACGGTTCAACCCGAAAAACTAAATGGTTTAAGATGCTAGACAATGTCGGAGGGATTATACAAATTTGGCCAATAGAAAAGAAATTGCTACCCAAGTGGGTGGCAAATAGATTTCGGTTGGCCGGAATAGAAGCTAGTAACGATGCGGTGTTAGAGCTGACAGATAGAATCGAGGGTAATTTATTGGTTGCAGTTCAAGAGATTGAGCGTATGAAATTATGTGCGACAGATAGGAAAATCGAAAGAAAAGAAGTTTTAGCTGATGTAGCCGATGCAACTAGGTTTGATGTTTTTCAGTTAATCGATGCGGCATTAGAAGGAAGAATAGATCGAGTAGTTAAGGTTATTGAGTCGTTACGACTATCAGACGTTGAACCTTTATTTCTGACTAATATACTTGCGAAAGAGATTCGGAGTTTGTCATCTATGTCATTTGAGATCGACCTGGGTCAGTCGCTTGAAGCAGTTATGCAATCAAGGAGAATATGGGATAAAAGAAAAAGCAGCATATCTAGATGTTTGAAAAGACATCGCAAACATGATTTTGAGGGAATACAAGCGCGTTTAACAAGCGTTGATCTAATGATAAAAGGGTTAGACCCTAGCGGAAAGCCCTGGGATGAGCTGACTAGTATAGTCATAAGGCTCGCTTCGGAATCAGTTTGACCTTGCAGTATTAATAGTAATTCTGAGGTTTTGCGGCTATTCTTTCCACGATTTTTCATCGAATAATTGTTGAGTGTTCTGGATTTAACACGAAAGTTTATGGGGTAGATTGCAAGAGTCTAATGGGAACTTTTTCTGTGTAATGCGTTACGAAATATTGGAGGATATTGCTGGCCATGGTTGAGAAACAAACTGCTCTCGAAGGGGATGGCGTTCCTGGTGCATCTGTCAGTCTTAAGGAAACGTTTAATCTTGATATTGATCTAAAAGTTCCGGCATTTTCTCAGCCCTGTGAGCACGTGCCAGACATAGATGAAACTTATAAGTTTGATCAGGAAACAACCTTGGCCATTCTAGCGGGTTTTGCGCATAACAGGAGAGTGATGGTTCAAGGCTACCATGGGACGGGAAAGTCCACCCATATAGAACAGATCGCAGCGCGATTAAATTGGCCATGTATCCGTATAAATTTAGATAGTCATATAAGCCGGATTGATCTTATTGGTAAGGACGCCATCGTCCTTAAAGATGGGAAACAGGTAACAGAATTCAAAGAGGGGCTGCTTCCGTGGGCCTTACAGAGAGCATGCGCCATAGTATTTGATGAGTATGATGCAGGTCGTCCGGATGTTATGTTTGTTATTCAGCGAGTACTAGAAGTGGAGGGAAAATTGACCTTGCTTGATCAAAGTAGAGTGATTAGCCCTCACCCATCTTTCCGTTTGTTTGCGACTACGAATACCATCGGCTTGGGAGATCCCACGGGTTTATATCATGGAACACAGCAGATTAATCAGGGTCAGATGGATCGCTGGAATATTGTTTCTACATTAAATTATCTGCCGCGTGAAAAGGAAATCGATATCCTTGTTTCCAAATTTGTGGAACATAAGCTTGATAGAAAGTTGGCAGCTAACATGGTTTCTGTTGCGCAATTAACTCGTCAAGGCTTCGTAAATGGTGATATTTCTATCGTTATGTCGCCGAGAACTGTCATTATGTGGGCGCAAAATGGCATGATTTTTGGTGATTCCGCATTTGCCTTTCGCCTGACATTTTTGAATAAGTGTGATGACACTGAAAAGGCAATTGTGGCAGAGTACTATCAAAGGTGTATGGGTGATGATTTACCCGAGTCAAGTGCTAAAGTGGTTCTTACTTAGCTCGCGATGCCAGATTTCGATTTTACTCACGAAGAATTTAAGCAGGCTGTAACGTCTACCATGCGAGCCATTTCCGGTGCCGAAGAGCTAAATGTTAGCTTTGGGAAAGGGAAGCCTTTTTTGCAAGGGTGCAGAGCTCGTCTCCCTCTATCTGATGAATTCCTCTCGATGGAAGAGTTAGCTACCTTGAGAGGTACTGCGGATCGGTTGGCTCTTAACTCTCGTTTTCATAACGATAACGTTCACATAAGGCGTCGACCAAAGTTTGGTATCGCCCAAGAAGTATTTGATGCTATAGAGGACGCGCGTATCGCCTGTATAGGGGCGGAATTAATGAAAGGGGTAGAAAATAACTTAAGTGCTGAGCTACAAGCGCAATGCGTTCAGCAAGGCTTTGCTAATATTGATCATCAAAGTCATGCTCCGATAAGTTTAGCATTGGGGCTTTACATAAGAGAAAAGATCACCGGTTCCACAGTACCTCCGGCAGCGCAAAAGATTTTAGATTTCTGGTACGATCATTTTGAAGAAAATATTGGTTCATGTGTATCTCTGTTAAGTGATTCTTTATTTCAGCAGGAAAAGTTTTCAGAGGTTTCCACTAGGATTCTTCAGGATCTAGGTCTAGAAGAAGATGGTGATCGTCAAGATAACGAAAACGAGTCTGATGAATTAGATGATGATTTAGACGAAATTGATACACATGAGGATGAGGGGTCTACGAGTCAGGAAATAGGTATTGACGCGGATATGACAGACGCCATTGAAGGGGAAGTTTCTGCAGACATGGAAGCTACAGATGCGGCGGAAGTCGATGGTGAGGAAGACGAGCCAGGAGCGCCGCCAGACTTCGCCGGTGGGGGGGCTGACAAGCGCCCTTTGGAGACCGACTATAGATCTTATACCACTGTTTTTGACGAGGTCATTTTCGCCGATGAGCTTTGTGAATCGGTCGAGTTGGACCGGCTTCGTGATGTTCTTGATAAACAATTACTTAATTCACAGTCAGTCATTAGCAAACTAGCGAATCGATTACAGCGAAAACTTATGGCGCAGCAGAATAGGACTTGGGAATTCGATCTGGATGAAGGGCTTTTAGATACTTCCAGACTTACCAATATTGTGATCGATCCTTTTCATCCGCTTGCCTTTAAACAAGAGAAGGATATTGAATTTCGTGACACAGTGGTGTCACTACTTATAGATAGTTCGGGATCTATGCGTGGTCGATCGATTACTATAGCCGCGATGTGCGCCGAAATCTTAGGTAGGACCTTGGAAAGGTGTAATGTGAAAGTCGAGATTCTTGGCTTCACTACTCGGGCTTGGCGCGGAGGACAATCTCGTGAGTTGTGGCTTCAGCACGGTAAGCCTCCCGAGCCAGGAAGACTCAACGATCTCCGACACATCGTTTATAAGGCTGCAGATATGCCCTGGCGGCGTGCTAGAAGAAATCTTGGGCTTATGATGCGTGAGGAATTACTGAAAGAAAATATTGATGGTGAAGCCCTTCTCTGGGCTCATAGCAGGATAGTCAATAGGCCAGAGGATAGAAAAATACTGATGGTAATATCGGACGGCTTGCCTGTCGATAATAGCACTTTACTTGTAAATCCCAGTAACTATCTAGAGCAGCACTTGAAGTATGCTATTGATCAAATAGAGAATTATTCGCAAATTGAGCTTGTTGCCATAGGAATAGGACATGACGTAACTCATCACTATCGTAGGGCGGTTACCATTACTGATGCTGAGCAATTAGGTGATGCGATAATCGAGCAGCTCGTGGACTTGTTCGATAAAGAAACCAGCGGGAATCAAGGTCCCGGAAAAAATAGGGAGATTTCTCTTAGCGGTGCATAGGAATAACCTGCTCGACAAGCTTTTTTCTTATGAGAAAGAATATCCGGAAGAGCGAACTACAGTAAGGAGTATGTTAGCCTTTATAAAAACTAATCCTAGATGTTTTGACCGCAACTTATCAGTTGGTCATATTACTGGCTCTGCATGGCTTATGGATGCCAAGTTGGAAAAGACGCTTCTGACACATCATCGTAAACTTGATCGTTGGCTTCAACCTGGCGGTCATGCGGATGGCGACAGCGATATAGCTGGAGTCGCTTTGCGGGAGGCTCGCGAAGAATCGGGCCTGCAATCTCTTGAGTTAGTAAATGGGGCGATATTCGATATCGATATCCACATGATTCCTGACGGGCCAACAGAGAAAGCACATTTACATTACGATTGCCGGTTTTTGATTTGTTCCATGGGGAAGGATCAATATGTGGTTAGTGAAGAATCAAAAGATTTGGCATGGGTTTATCTAAGAGATTTATCACAGTACACCTCTGATCCTTCTATCAGCCGAATGGCAATGAAATCGGCTACAAAAAGTCTATAAAATTTAGTAGCTAGTCTGACGATTTTGTAACGATCCGCAAGATGTAGGTCTTTCTGAATTATCGAAACAGAAAATGTCATGCTCCCTCATGTACTAACTTTTACTTTTTACTAGTGTGCTAGCTAGAGATACGCATGAGATTAGATACTAATCGTTCGAGATGAATTAACGAATTACAAACTTCCGTTTGATGACAATAGGCTGCATATTTCTTCATCTCCGAATCACCCATATTCCAGCTGGATTTAGCCTCTGGATTAAGCCAAATAACACGTTGCGCCTTCTTGTAAACTTGATGAAGAATTTCTACTTGAGAGTTACCATAGTTGTTTCTGCCATCACCAAGAATTATGATACTGGTTTTCTTATCAACATCCTTCAAGCAACAATTTTTGAAATCAAGCAGCATCTGACCATAATCGGTTGACCCGTTACCGTAATCTCTCACTGTTTTTGCTAAAGCATCCTCGAGTGTTGATTCCTCGAACAGCTTGGTAACCTCCCCAAGCTCCGAACTAAATGCAAAGGAGCGTACTTTTGGAATGATTTCTGAGAGGCTATAGAGAAACATCAATAGAAACTTGGAGTAGTTGCTAACGGAACCACTCACATCACAGATGCAAATTACTCTGGGTCGATCGACTTTAGATGCTTTCCATTTAATATCAAATAACATTCCATCGTGCTGCATGTTACTACGTAATGTTTTTCTAATATCAAGTTGACCTCTCCTAAATTTTTTACGCCTTTTGGAATGGACTGTCACCAGCTTTTTAGCCATCTTGAAGACAAGTTCTTTCACGTCCTTAAAATAGCGTTTTTCAAGAGTGGACAACTTTATCTGCTTAAGTAACTCTTCACGGAGCTGTTTACCTGAAGTATCAGCGTGAAGAAGGAATTGGTTTTCTACATATCCTCGGATCTTTTCGCGAAGTTGATTACGGGCATTCTCTAGTTTTCTAGCTAACTCTTGTTCTGGTGGCCTACCTTTAGAATTAAGTGTTAGTATCTCTCGCTGTAACTCATCAAGACCGATTGATTCTATTATCTTGCGTGTATATACGCCTTTTTGAGTAAAAAATTTTATCAGGTTTAGATTCGCTCTACGACCGGCTTCTACTATCGAGACCATGATTTCTGTTTTGTCCCCAGTTAGTAGTAGCTTGCCAAGATGAGACCTCGCCTCCAAGGATTTGTTAGTAGCCTCCTCCCCTTCCCAGCTTTCTTTTTGTCCAATAACTCGTTCTTTGGCCTCTTGGATATCTTTTGACTTTTGCTTTGGTTGCACATCATTTCCTGAGAATTGTTCACTATCATCCAGAGAAACAATTTGTTTTTTTTCTTCATTGTAATTAGAAGATGAAAAGTATCGATCGAAACATTCGTTAAAAGCTTCTTTTTCTTCGAGAGTCTTTGAGACAGTGATTGAAAGTGAGTGTTTTAGTAAGTTGCGATCGCGAGCACCGATTACGTCTAACACGTGCATTGCATCGAGTGTTTCAGCAGGACTTACTTGGATGTCTGCATTACGTAAAACCTTGATGAATTGAACTAGAGTACGATGCATAGGCGCGGTAAATCCTATTTTTACTTTTGTACGAGCACTTTATTAGTAATGTTCTGCAATTCTGAATTAACTGTCTCAATATCTTCTTGAAATTTAAGTATTACATTGAGTGTATCTCGAACAAGATCTGGAGAGAGGGTTTCTGTATTAAGCAATATAAGTGTTCTAGCCCAGTCAATTGTTTCGCTAATAGCAGGAACCTTTTTTAAGTCCATGCCCCGCAGCTCTTGAATAAACCCAACGAGCTGAGAACGGAGTTCCTCAGAGATATGGGGCACTCTAGCGCGAATAATTCTCTCTTCGACATCAGCATCGGGGAAGGGAATATAAAGATGAAGACATCTTCGTTTTAGCGCATCACTAAGTTCGCGGGTATTATTACTAGTAAGAAAGACCAGTGGCTTTTTGTTAGTTTGGGCCTTAACTGTTCCAATTTCGGGAATGGAAAGCTGGAAGTCTGAAAGCATTTCTAACAGAAGTGACTCGAACTCATGATCAGATTTGTCGACTTCATCAATAAGCAGGATACAGCCTTGCTCTGCTTTGAGAGCTTTTAATAAGGGTCTTGGTTCGAGAAATTGTTCAGAAAAAAAGATGTCCCCGAAATCATGGAGTTTAGAGACTGATTGCGCAAGCCCCTCAGCTCCTTCCAGTATTTCACTGAGCGTTTCCTTCAATACTTGGGTGTAAAGTAACTGTTTTCCGTACTTCCATTCATAAATTGCTTTTGATTCGTCGAGTCCTTCGTAACATTGGAGTCGTACGCAAGGTAAAGTGAGCATATCTGCTGCAGTTTTTGCAAGCTCAGTTTTTCCAACGCCTGGTGGCCCTTCAATTAGAATGGGTTTTTCAAGATGGTAGGCTAAAAAAACTGCGGTGGCTATCTGTGTGTTACAAATATAGTTTAAAGATTCGAAGTTTTTCTTAATGATATCTATATTGGCTAATTTCTTCTCGATTTTGGTCGACACGAGTTTCCTCTTTGGACTGGCTATATTAATAAGACAATACGTAAAAGCGCCCAATTATCTTAGGCTGTTGGTCATTTGTACAGAGAGGCTTTATTACCTATGCGTGTAGCCTTATTAGCCCTTCTTGAGCTACTGAGGCGATAAGGTCACCTTTGGTGTTGAAAATGGCACCCCTACTAAAACCCCGAGCCCCTCCTGAAAAAGGGCTATCTTGCTGATAGAGCATCCATTCGTCAGTAAGAAATGGTTTATGAAACCACATAGTATGATCTAGGCTTGCAACTTGAAACTTATGATTTCTCCACCTGATTCCATGAGGACGATAACTAGTGTCTAGCAGAGTAAGGTCGGAGGCGTAAGCGAGTAAGCATTGATTTAGTCGATTGTTCTTCGGCATTTGTCCCGCCGTTTTAATCCAAACATGCTGAAGAGGAGGTGCTGGGTCGGGACTGAACTCATTAAATGGTTCAACAAATCTTAACTCAATCGGTTGTGGTTGATTTTCTTGATCGAGACCTACTTGAGGGATAGATGCTAAGTACTGTTTTCGCATAGTTTGCAGGTCATGGCAGGCTTCTGGTGGTGGGATGTCCGGTATTTGGTGCTGGTGTTCCAGTCCACTTTCTAGGACTTGAAAAGAAACCGACATACTGAAGATAGCCTCTCCCTGCTGAATGGCGATAACACGACGCGTTGTAAAGCTTCTACCGTCTCGAATTCTGTCTACAGAATAGAGAATTGGGATATCAGTGTCGCCGGGTCTCAAAAAGTAGCCGTGTAAAGAGTGTGCTGACCTTGCATCGTCTTCTACAGTTCTAGATGCTGCTACTAATGCTTGTCCAATTACTTGTCCTCCGTACACTCTTTGCCAGCCATCTGAAGGGCTTACCCCACGAAATATGTTCACCTCTATTTGCTCTAAATCGAGCAGTTCAAGCAGATCTTTCAATGCTTTTTTCATGTCTAGTCCGTTTGGCTAGTATTTATAAGATTCTGCTTTGAAGGGCCCTGAATCCAATACATTTATATAAGAAGCTTGTTCCTTAGTTAACGATGTAACAGTGCCTCCAAACCCTTTAACCATGTAGGTAGCTACTTCTTCATCAAGTTCTTTGGGAAGCACCTCGACTGTTATCTCCTCGCGCTGATTCTTGTCGTGACTAGCCCAGGCTCTCTCATAGAGGTACATCTGGGCGAGAACTTGGTTCGCAAATGAACCATCCATAATACGCGAGGGATGTCCAGTAGCGTTCCCTAGGTTCACAAGTCGTCCTTCAGAAAGTAATATTAGATAATCCTTTGAGCTACCGCTTCGATAGATTTTATGTACCTGAGGCTTAACTTCTTCCCAATGCCACTTTTCTCGCATAAAGTTCGTGTCGATCTCTGTGTCAAAATGACCGATATTACAAACGATAGCATTGCTTTTTAGTGATTGAAGCATGTTCTTATCGCAGACGTTTACGTTTCCAGTGCAAGTAACCAATAAATCGGTGGTCTCCATAAGTAAACTATTCACATCAGCATATAAGCCCGTATTCTGTCCACCGAGATACGGAGAGACTACTTCAAAGCCATCCATACAGGCTTGCATTGCACAGATTGGGTCAATTTCAACGATTCTTACAATCATTCCTTCCTGACGAAGACTTTGGGCAGACCCCTTCCCAACATCCCCATAACCAATCACTAGGGCCCGTTTCCCCGCGAGAAGCATGTCTGTTCCACGTTTTATTGCGTCGTTAAGACTGTGTCGACACCCATATCGGTTATCATTTTTTGATTTAGTCACAGAATCATTAACATTGATCGCAGGTACTCTTAAATCTCCAGCTTTGAGCATTTCATAAAGTCGATGAACGCCGGTTGTTGTTTCCTCAGTAATTCCGTGTATTCCGTCCAGCATACTTGGATACTTGCTGTGCACCATCTCGGTAAGATCCCCGCCATCGTCCAGGATCATGTTTGCATCCCATGCATCTCCTTCCTTCAGGATTGATTGTTCAATACACCAAAAAAATTCTTCTTCAGTTTCGCCTTTCCAAGCAAAGACCGGTATTCCCTGTTCTGCGATTGCGGCTGCCGCATGATCCTGAGTAGAAAAAATATTACAAGAAGACCAACGTACTTCCGCACCTAATTCAATCAAAGTTTCAATCAATACGGCTGTCTGAATGGTCATGTGGATACAGCCTATTATTTTTGCCCCGGAGAGTGGTTGATCTTTTCGGTATTTCTCTCTTAACGTCATTAGTGCTGGCATTTCTGCCTCGGCTAGAGAAATTTCATGTCTCCCGAGCGTTGCCAGGGCTATATCGGCGACTTTGTAATCTGGTTTTGTCATAGACGACCTCTGTAATTTTTACCCATCCGATCTTACGCACTACCACATGCATTAGTTTTCCAATGATCAATGGCTAATATGTTTTAAGGAGTTTGGATGTGAAGGTAATGTTATACTTATTTCTACACCATTATCGTTGGTAAGGTTTTTTGCCATTGCACTTCCACCATGATGCTCAGCGATTACTCTCACTATGTATAGGCCCATTCCAAAGTGCATTCGTGTATCTGTATCCCGAATGGATACCATTGAGTCAAAGATTCGGTCGATATGTCCTGTTGGAATGGTAGGCCCGTAGTTTGTGACGAATAAGGTAATCTTCCCAAATTCATTGGTCAAACCTATGATAATCGTAGATTCATCAATGGCGAAGTCTAAGGCGTTCTCTACCAGTTTATCAAGGACTTGCTCGATTCTTGAGTCTGAAACTTTGCAAATAACGGCACTTTGACTACCTTGATACTCGAATTGTCTATTCTTATGAATGGCCTTACAATTATTGATATAACTTCTTACCAGAGTGCTTAAATCGATAGGCTCGAATTCCTCAGCTTCAAGAGCCTCTTCTAGACTAGCAGCATCAGCAAGGTTTTGAACTATCGTTCCTATACGCATGACAGCCCGCTTGGCACTATCAAGGTATTTTTGCCGATCCTGTATTGCGGGTTCATCCTCCAAATTCTGCAGAGAAGTACTCAGAGTATTTAGCGGATTGTTGATTTCGTGCCTTAAAGTTCGCGGCATATTCTCCAGAAACTGCGTATGTTGATGCAGCCTCGCCAGCATACCCGAAAAGCTTCGTGCTAGGTCGCCAAGTTCATCGTCAGAATCCGTTTCCGCTAAAAGTCGGTTAGTCTGGAGTCTGCCATACACATCTATTGCGTTCGTTGCTTCGCCGCCCAGTTTCCTGATGCGTCGAGCTAGACGCACAGAAAATGCAAGGATGAGAGCAACAAAGATAAAGATAGATAATACAGAGAAATTGACAATTTGAGTCAGACCATCTCGCCGCAGTTTGAGTATTCGATCGGTATTCTGTTTCAAGATTACCGTGCCTATAATTTCATCCTCTGCAACAATTGGATGTGCTGCAATAATAAGCTCCCCTTCTTCTGGACTGAATTTTCTTTCAAAATTTGCTTTTCCAGCTAAAGCTTCTTTGATCACTTTACTCTCAATTTCACCGGTACTGGTCTGCAGACTTGTTTCAGCAATGGAGTAGAGAGAATCCAGTAAAAAATTGATAAAAAGGAACCAGTTTTCATGTTTCTTTTTCTGAAGTTCTGATGAAGCTAATTGGATACCTCCTTCATCCACCCTAATACGTCCTTGGCGGTCAATAACCTGAATATTTGCTCCGGAATACCCCAGTCCCTCAACTATTCTTAAAACTTCCGGTGACTTCAGCAGTACTAACCCGAAAGCCTCCTTATCATCCGAAGGCAGCGTTGCGGTGATCGATTCAATAACGCGCGTATCATCATCATCAACATCAACAACTACTAATCCAAAAGTTGGTGATGTGCTTCCAATAAGTTCTAAAGGAATGCGGAATTCGATTGAATACCCGTTATCATTCTGTGTCATGAACCCCTGTATTCTATTTTCCGCAGCACCAATCGCGTAGCGCCAGTCACTCATTGGATAGGCTGTGGTAACTCCAGGATCAGTCATGGTCAAAACATAGCGCTTTGTCATCCCATCATGTCCTGTAAATTCGATACGTATGTGATCTGATAAGTCCAATCTAAGAATATTACGATCCCGGAAAACTAGATGGTCGTCATTCACATGTAGCAAAGTGAATATTTGATCATTATGCTCACCTAGTACCAAATGAAATTGATTGGGTACGACAAGGCTACTATCTTGCGGGTCGAATCCACCAAATTCTATTTGGTAGTCCAATACATTCTCCCAATCGTTATCCTCACCATCAATTCGTATTGGATTTGCAAGGGGATGAGCGAAAAGCTGCTCATAGCCCTCTGGAGATAAGGGAAGATCATCGAATAAATCAGATCGACCGTTAAGCAGGGTGGAAATACCTTCAGCAGTTAATAACTGAGCATTGGCTTGACTATCAACTAAGAATTCCTCCATCTCGCGAAGGTATTGATAGCTAAACCATGGGATAACCACCAGCGCCAGGCTCATTAATATGAGGAGTTTTGTGCCTAGCTTTGGTCCTCGAAGTATAGACGTCGCCAATTTTCAGTCAGTGTTTCATGGACCAGCGATAACCAAAACCATATTCAGATTTAATGCAATCAAAGCAAGAATCAATTGCTTCAAATTTTTTACGAATATTGCGCATATGGGTATTGATTGTATTATTTGTCACCAGACTTTGCATAGTAGCGTTCATCAGCGTGTCGTAAGATACAGCATGTCCAGGCACACGAACAAGCTTAGCGAGCATGCGGAATTCTGTGCCAGAAAGGTTTATCGCTTGGTTTTTCCATGAAACCAATAATGCTTCCTGATCGATAGACAGTTCTCCAACCATTTTAGCGGAGGCAGCGCCAGCTGATGTTTGTACTCGAGCCTCGTTAATACGTAGAAGAGAGCTTATACGTTCCGCTAGGTAATCAAGTGAGATAGGTTTTGGGAGATAATCCCATGCTCCAAGACGTAGACCCGAGATTTTATCAATTTCGGCAATCCTTTCTGTAAGGAAGATAACTGGTAAAGTGGGGGCTTTGGATAGTAGTTCACGACAAATTTCAAAGCCTGCGTCAACTTCATCGCCAAGAATAATATCCAGAATGGCAAGGTCAGGAAGCTCCTTGTCGAAGCCCTGGAGAGCTTGTTCGCGGTTGCTATAGGCGTATACCTCGTAGCCTTTTTTAATGATTGCGTCTACGTAATTATTTCTCTGGTCGGGATCGTCTTCTACTATTACGATTCTCTTAGCCATATTATTTTTGAGTTTTATCTCTGCTTGCCACGCTTCTTGAGCTTACTATGACAGTCTAAAATTAAAAAAGCTCATTGCAGCGGACGAAAAACTGAAACATTTCGCTAGATTCATCATTTCTCCACTCTTGTTCAGGGAATTTTCATTATTTGCAACGAATCTTTGAACATTTATAGGTTAACTTCATCTTCTATTTATTAAAAAAGAGAAAATACATGAAAGTATTTCTCCCTGCTACTGATTCTGTGCTTGCGGAATATGATGTGACACAATTGGTTCCATTCGACCCGAGTTTTCTAATTCCCAGCAAGACCAAGGGCAGGAAGCCCAGTACTTGGATTATAGATGATGACTATCTGTCTGCCTGTGAACGTCTACGTAATTCCCAAATAATTCCGGCGTAGTTCTCCCTCTGGCTCCGAATCTAAATATGTTATTCTTCGCAACATGACTCCTTTAACGTACGAATCAAATTCCACTGCCATGATAGTTGGCGTAGGTCTAATGGGGCAATATCTAGCAAACAGGTGCCCCGAATGGCTCGGGTTATCAAAGTTAGTCCTCGTCGATCATGCCGATACCTTAAAGATTGGTGGGAACGATATCTCTCTGAGCGAATATGCTGAAACCATAGCCTCGGAAAATATTAACCTTGAAGTTGTCGCCGAAACCATAGATATAACTAGTGAGCAGGAGGTCAAAGGGCTTTTCCGGCGTCATCCCAATGTTCGCTATTATCAACACACTGCTGGTATTTCACCCAAACCGCTTACGCCTCCCGAGGAATTATCGAAAGAGGATATACTTGGTGCTTGTGAGGTAAATTTATGGGGCGCGCATAATGTATTAAAGCAGGGTATTAAAGCAGCCGCGTTCGCCCCGAGAACTCATGGCGTTATCATATTATCAACATCGGCTACCGTAGGTTCTGAGGGAAGAGCGAGTGCAGCCTATGAGGAGTCCAAGGGTGGACTTATGAATCTTTTAACACTGCAAGCGCGCTATTTTCTTGAAGAGTATGGATTGCTTTTAAATGGTATTGCGCCATCCCCTTTGCGCGGAATCATGGCTGCTCAAAATCCAACTAGTGCTGCTAGACTGCAGGCAGTAGAAGATTCAATGCCCATAGGGGGCCTAACCGAGCCAAAGCATATAGCTGCTGCAACTATGTATTTTTGGTCGAATGAGTGCTGGTGTGTGGGTGAGGTGGTAACTACTGACGGTGGGTACACAAAGCACAAACCGATATACGATAAAATTAGTTAGGATTCTTTAGGTAACTTGTCGTTGAAATCTACCCAAATTAATATCGATCCCCTCCAGGTAATCGACCGGGTTAGTCCTAACGTTTTTGGTGGCTTTATCGAACATCTTGGACGCTGCGTTTATCAGGGTATTTACGATCCTGGTAGCGCGCTGGCGGACGAAGATGGGTTTCGGGTAGATGTAATGACAGCCCTGAAAGAGCTGCAGATGACCATCATGCGCTATCCAGGAGGGAACTTCGCCTCTGGTTATCATTGGGAGGATGGTATAGGCCCCCGCGAAAAAAGGCCCACGGTAAGAGAACTCGCTTGGCAGAGTATCGAAACTAATGCCTTCGGGACTGATGAATTTATGCGGCTTTGTAGGAAGATGGATTGGGAACCAATGGTCGCTGTCAATTTAGGAACAGGAACTCCAGAAGAAGCCAGAAACTGGGTTGAATACTGTAATTCCGAGATTGGGACCAGATATGCCAATCTAAGGTCTATCAATGGGGCTAAGAAACCCTACGGAGTAAGGTATTGGTGCCTGGGTAACGAAATGGATGGCCCTTGGCAATTGGGTCATGTTCCAGCTAAAGAATATGCGATTCGCGCTCAGCAAGCAGCCAAGATGATGAAAGACTGCGACCCTGTTATCGAAACTATCGCATGTGGTTCTAGTGGTGCATTTATGCCAACCTTTCCTGCCTGGGACAGAGAGGTGATGGAATATATCGGACCTCTTTCTAACTACATTAGCTTGCATCGGTACGTACGCAATGATGACAATGATCCTTTTAAATTTTTCGGTACTGGTGCGAAAGTTGATCGACAGATCGAAATAATTGACGCAACTTGCCGGTATGTACAGGCCTTGAATAAAGCTTCAGAGAGGAACTTTTTGTGCTTCGATGAGTGGAATATCTGGTACAAGAATATGACGATGGATGGGAAGGGTAAATTTGCTCCCTCATTGATTGAGGAAGAGTACAATTTTGAGGATGCGCTTGTCACGGGCCAATTCCTTAATAGTTTTATCAGGCACGCTGATGTCGTGAAAATTGCAAACCTGGCGCAGGTAGTTAATGTCATTGCTCCTTTAAAGACTCGCGGAGATGAGCTCCTAAAACAGACAACTTTTCACGCCTTCAAACTTTATTCCGAGCGTAAGGAGGGTGACTCACTTCGTTTAGGTATATCAGGTGATTTCTTTGATGCTGACGAAGGACCTGTCCCGTGCCTTGATACATCTTGTATTTATTCAAAGGATCAGCGGAATCTTTCTCTTTTTATGATTAATCTCTCGCCCACAGATAAAGTGTCAGTGACGGCAAATCTTTTCGGGTTGGAAGTAGAGCGAGTAGTAGGTCAGATTTTGCACCACAAAGATCTCAAGGCAGTAAACACCTTTGAGAAGCAGGATACAGTGGTGGCGAAAGACTTTACTGACATTTCGTCTACGTTGGACTCCTTGCAAGGCGAGTTGCCACCAGCCAGTCTAGTACGTTTGGACGTTAGTATCTCCTGAAGCAAAGTTAACTAACTATTACTTATTCTGCTAACTTCCTCCATTTCTTCATCAGAGATCCGCCAGCCAGCCGCTTGCGCGTTTTGCTGCACTTGTTTTGGTGACGTAGCGCCAGCGATCACACTTGAAATTTGGGGTTGCGAGGCAAGCCAACTCATTGCTAATTCAAGGAGTGAATGACCCTTTTCCTCAGCAAAGCTTGAGAGTTTTTCCAACACATCGAAGTTATGATCTGAAAGTGCTGATTTTGCACGATCTCCCCAAGAGGCCAAACGTGTGCCCTGCGGTGGCTCCTTTCCTCTTATATATTTCCCTGATAAAAGTCCGCTAGCTAGAGGGAAATACGGAAGAATTCCCAACCCGTATCGCTGGCAAGCAGGGATAACCTCTTTCTCGACTCCCCTATCTAAAAGGCTGTAAAGATTCTGCGCAGTAACGAAGCGGTTAAAGCAGCGATCGCGCGCAGTCCAATCGGCGTCCGATATTTGCCATCCGGAAAAGTTTGAGCAGCCGAGATATCGAATCTTCCCTTGATGTACAAGGTCGTCTAGTGTTGAGAGCGTTTCCTCTATTTGAGTTTCATCATCGGGAAAATGTTGCTGATATAGATCAATATAATCTGTATTTAAGCGTTTCAAGCTATCCTCTAATGCTTGAATAATATAACGACGCGAACCTCCCTTTTTTCGACCCTCGCTATCCATTTGCATTCCGAATTTGGTTGCAATGACTAGGTCTTCCCTCTTTCCAGCTATTGCCTTACCAAGATATTTCTCGGACAAACCCCGTTGACCATAGACATCTGCGGTATCAAAAAAATTAATACCGCAGTCAAGTGCAGTATGAACTATCTCTTTGGTCACATTTTCATCGCAGCGACTACCAAAGTTATTGCACCCAATACCAACAATGCTAGTCTTAAGTCCTGATGAACCTAACTTTCTCAATTCCATAGTATTGGCTTCCTGAAAGATTAATATTTTTGATCAAACTACTTTTTTATACGACCTTCGTGTTGCACTTCTCGGTAATGTTGCCATATCTGCGTTTTAGTATCTCGAGTGTTGGGCTCGAGAGCATCGGAAGCTTTGATGTGTTCATATTCTCAATAACCTGATCAGAGTTCCTGGCGCCAAGAATTAACGTCGATACGCCTGGGTTCGACAAAGTAAACTTGGTCGCCATCTGAGAAATACTCGTATAAGGAGAGGGAACCATTTTCCTGATGTCCTGCGTTGTTCCTAGAATAAAGTTGAGATGCTCGCGTGACCATCGTGCTCGATGGTCATCTGCAGGAAATGTAAAGCCTGGAGGATACTTGCCAGTGAGGAAGCCGCTTTCAAGAGCTGTTCTGGCTACGATGCCAATGCCTGCTTCATGGGCTTTAATAATGACCCCATGGAGTTTCTGCCGTAAGACGCTATAGACCACCTGTAGGACATCAACTCGGCCACCTGCGATATATTTTTGGCATAAATCCAATGTGCTTTGGGATACGTTGGGCCCTTTGATTGAGGCGCCAATATATTTGATCAGTCCTTCCTCTTTTGCTTTTTCGAGTTGTATAAGCGCATTATCAATGACTTCATCATTTTCCGGAGGTTGATGAAGATAGTATATGTCGATGTAAGAAGTGCTTAGCTGTTTGAGAGACTCTTCAACATCTTTTCTTATTTCCGTTATCGATTCCATTTTTTGCCCGGCAAACGTCTTTGAGCAAAGAATAAGTTTTTCTCGGTTTCTATTTGCCTCTAGGTATTGACCAATTCTTCTTTCGCTTGCGCCGTACCGCCTTGCAGTATCAATAAAGTTGCCTCCAGCCTGCACATAACTGGTTACCGCATCAGTAGCATCAGCTTCACTCACTTCACCATAACTTTCGCTGCCAATTGTCCATGCACCGAAGCCTATTTCAGAAACTTTTATTCCCGTATTACCCAAAATTCTTTTTTTCATAGAAAACCACTTTTTTTAGTTCTGTTTGTCAGGCTCCGAGGATATCTTTGGACCGCCAACAAGTATAATCGAAAAGCTGACTCTTAAATTAGGCAAATAAATTAGGGAGGCTAAGAGCGATACAGGGGTTTTACCCTGTTTCGTATTATAGGTCTTCATCATCTATCATTATATTTTATTGATGATAAAAAATGAGCTGAGAATATGGTAAAGAAACCTAATATCGTACTTATTTTTTCTGATCAGCATCGAGGAGATGCTCTTGGATGCATAGGGAATAAGTTCGTTCGCACGCCTAATTTGGATGAGCTTGCAGCCGAAGGTGTAGCTTTCCGAAATTGTAATACGAGTTCTCCGCTTTGTATGCCCGCTCGAGCATCTCTCGCTACTGGCCAATACGTTAATGAGCATGGTGCTTGGGGTAATCGTAACGAAGCAGATCGCTTCGGACAAAGTCACGTAAGAAACGTTCGTGAAGCAGGTTACTGCACTGCGTTGTTTGGAAAGACCCATTTTCGGGTTCCTCAAGTAGATGATGGGCACACTAGAGACCGTATATCTGAGTTGCATGATTGGGGGTATGAAGTTACACATGAGATCGGTGAGATACCTTCTGACAAAAGTAGTAACTATTATGAAGATTTTCTTGCGGCGAGACACAAGCTGCAGTTGCATAAAGATGCTATGACTATCTGGAAATACGGTCAGGGGAATAAGACGCTTCGTCCCTGGGAGCACCTCCCTTCGCTTCTTGAAGAACATGAGCATATCGATGCCTATCTTGGTTCTCGGGCTGCAGAATGGATAAGGCAGTACGGTGAAGAACGGCCATTTTATCTGCAACTTGCTCTTGTGGGTCCTCATCCTCCTTTTGATGCTCCTGCGAGATACCGAGATATTTTTCGTCCTGAAGACATGCCTCCAGCAATTATGACGTTGCCATCTGAGCCGATGTCTCCACAGGTAAGAACAATGCTCAGTCGCAGGGGTTTTCCTAATCTTACTGAAAGTCAGAGTCAGTTAATGAAGAGCCATTATTATGCCAAGATCGCATTTGATGATGAGGTCATCGGTAGTTTTATAAAGGTGCTTAGAGAAAAAGATCTCATGGATAATACGTGGATAATTTACACGTCAGACCACGGTGAAATGCTCGGTGATCATCGGTTAGTGCAAAAGGTTGTATTTTATGAAGGTTCTCTGAATATCCCGTTAATTATTAGGCCTCCGGGTGGGACATCCGCTTGGATTGGGAATGGTTTAACTGACCACTACGATATTCTCGATACTATATTGTCGGCAGCGGATGCGGAAACTTTTGAGAAAAATCACGGTTCCTCTCTGATCCCAAAGATTGAGGCGGGTAAGGGCTCCCCAGATGCTCACGAGGGTAAAGAGGTTACTTTTAGTGAGGTGAATTTGTACTCTATGGCACGAACTAAAAATTATAAAATGACGATCAATTCAGTCACTAGGGAACCGGTTGAGTTTTACGACATTGAAAATGACCCAAATGAACTTACTAATTTGGTGAACGAAAGCTCGCTTTCAAAGGTTCTTGACGAGATTCAAGATACGCACTTTAATCAGTTATTAAGCGGTATTAACGATCAACAACTCAGGCTTGCTCAAGCAGGAGGCATTCCAACTTCTATTCACCAGGCTTATCCAGAGTATTAGCCGCATCAAGTAGGGGCTAATTTTATTTCTTTTGGGTATGTCGGAGGGGAAGGATATGTTCAAGTTATTGTACATGTCATTTTGGAAAACCCAGGTTTTGAGCTTGTTTAATATAAGCCGATCTGCGGATCCTCCGCTCCTAACCAAATGATAAATAATTAGTGGAAAAATCTTCATACATGTTCTTCAATGAGCTTTTGCAACTCATTAGGTAAGATCGGTGACCGCCAATTCGAACAATGCTATCGAGAAGAATGAAGAATACAATCGTAATGCTTTAAGTCTCCTAGGCAAACTCTATCCCCATGGAAGAGTAAGCGAAATAGCAGAAGCAGATAAAATAAATTCAGGCCTACCGCTGGAACAGCGATTCCGACCCTACAGTCTTTCCGGTCTGGGTGTAGCGCTAGAATATCAGCAGATGGGTATGCGTCCTGTTAGTGTCAATCTGGCAAATCAGGCCGCCAGATTTGGCTATGAGTTTGAACATTTAGCTGTAACCCTCGGTACGGTAATACATAATATCGATCTAAAGGATGAGCTCAGCGATGAGCAGATAAGCTTTATCAGGCAGACTCTTCTGGAGCGAAAAGTTATATTTTTCCACAATCAGCATCTGAGTGAGGACCAGCAGGTTCAGTTTGGCAAACGATTTGGTACCCTGGACGCATTTCCATTCGGGCCTCCAGGTAAAAATCCTTATCTCTTCTACATTCATCATAATGAGAATCGGCCCGGCTCTGAAAATAACTGGCACACCGACGTTACATGGATGGAAAACCCTTCGCTAGGGTCGATTGCCCAGGTTGATGTTGCTCCCCCAATTGGTGGCTCTACATTGTTTTCAGATAGTCACGCCGCTTACCTCGGTTTGCCTCCTGATCTTAAGGATCGGCTTCAGCACTTATATGGTATTAATGACTATCGTGTATTCATGCGGAAATATCCTGAAGAGTTACACAATGAAATTAAGCAGAAGGTCCCATTTGGCGTCAGTCACCCTTTGCTACGAACACATCCGGAAACTGGCAAAACAGCGCTTTACGTTCATCTAGGTTTTATTCGTCAGGATGCCCTGTTTGACGGGAGAACAGGCGAAACGCTTCCTCCAGATGAATGCAAGGACATTATTCGACAACTCAGTGTTCAGCATACTCGAGAGGAATATGTCTGCCGTTTCAGGTATGAAGCTGGTTCTATAGCGTTCTGGGATAATCGTGCTGTTCAGCATTATGCGGCCAGTGATTACTGGCCGCATGAAAGAGTATTGCGAAGGGTAACTGTCAGTGGTGATAGGCCTTACTATGATCCGTCCCAGGCGCCTTCCTAAATTGATTTGTCCTCTTATTTAACTATGTTTAAGTGCTTGGGATAACCCACTATAGTTAGGATTATCAATGGCAATTTCTATCTCGATTTAACAGTTATGGGAGTATTGATTAGGTCGTAGAGTACGGATTACGGACCAAACAAGATGTCAGTTCTATCCGACCAAAT